>Ga0209700_102656_pt1 | contig 35779 bp, 14 predicted proteins | sample SiratroredBW_FD_187528 | JGI IMG/M metagenome (GOLD analysis project Ga0209700, IMG submission 187528) | Root nodule microbial communities of legume samples collected from California, USA - Siratro red BW (SPAdes) (version 2) | ecosystem: Host-associated > Plants > Roots > Nodule | place: USA...
AATTAATTGAGTTAGTGGAACTTTCTCTGCAAGTTGTGCAGAGAAGACTGGACGTAGCCCTGTGTGGTGAACCAGTATAAAATTGATTGTGTCTCTTCTTCTTGAACCCTTTTCTTATAATCTTGATCTGTTCTTGCACTGCACACTGAATTAAAAGATTGAATTAATTTTTCGGTAATCTTGATAAAACTGGTTTAAGTCCTCTGCTGAATATTGATGTGTGCATTGTAACTTGAATTGTGTGTTGATTCTGATTATTCTATTGTAGTTGTTCTTGAAATTTTGATTAACAGATTGTTTCTTTTCAAACATTGAATTACACACAGCATTAACTGGAAATTGACTACATTGCTGGAAAACTGAATAATCTGTAATGTGACATCAGTTTTAATTCTGAACAAATCTGATTTAAGAGTTGTTCTGCAATGTTAAGAATCTGAGTTGCTGCATACTTAAGAGTTCATTACTATAGTGTGATTCTTGATACTTTTGTGTATTTGATCTTGTGCTGACATTGAAAATTGACTGTGGCTGAATTACTGTAAAACTGCAAGAATTGATATTATTGTGGTGTGTTCTTGGTGAAACTTGTTAGAAGTGTTAAATTAGTATTTTGTAATACTATTCTTCTCTGCTCTCATTCAAGTTTGATTTTTGTGTGTTTCTGTGTTGAGTGTATATTGAAATTAAAACAGAGTGAACCTGACCTGATTAATGTGCTGTTGTGAATTTACAATTCAGTGTGATTGAGAATTTGCTGTGTGCTTATATCTGTCAGTATAACAAATTGATTCATTCGTGCCTTGAATCAATTTATTTCTTTACAGTACTCTATATCTTTAATACCAAGATTCATTAAAGTTTTTCAGATTGCGAAAACTATTTTCAAAGGTCTAAATTGGTTAAAATCTTTCAAAGTTCAATTCACCCCCCCTCTTGAACTCAGCCTAAAACGTTTTCAGGTACATTATCAATATATTTCTTTTGAGAGATAAATATTTCTTCTATGTGTTGTCTTACCTCTAAGACAAGGAAGTAATTCAACAAGCCAAGGTTGTTCATGTTTTCATCATGTCTTTTTTGAGTTTTATCACCATCTTCACATTATTTCATATAGAGATAAGATAATATACATTTAGAAAGACAATAGAAGTATCATATTGACCTTAAGATATATAATGGTGACTCACTCTTGCTCATTTTGAATTCTTGATTTACAAAGTACTAATTAATTTTGCTATACCATGCTTGAGAATCTTGCTTCAAGTCATATATAGAGTTTTTCTTAATCTTAACACTTTAATTTCATAAACTTTGCTTACAAAATCTTGTGATTGCTCCATTTATATTTCTTCTACAGTCGTACCATTTAAAAAGGTTGATTTGACACTCAATTAGTGAATACTTCAACCTTTTTGTCCAACAAAAATTAATACACACTGTACCATTTAAAAAGGTTGATTTGACACTCAATTAGTGAATACTTCAACCTTTTTGTCCAACAAAAATTAATACACACTTTATGACCTTTTGATCGTGTGTTATATCCTACCAATTATAAAAGTTTATCTTTTAAATTTATGTCTTTTATGATCCATACATGTATAAATAGATCTAAAAACTCTAAATACTTAATTTTTTCCTACTTTTGATTAATAAATTGTGTTGATTATAGGAAAATTTTTAAATATGTATACTATTATAATCTAAAAAAGTGTATTACCTGACCTTTCTTCTTTAACACTCATCTAATATACATTTATTAGTTTTTTATATGCTATTTTTTATAATAAATAATATATAATTAAAAGTTGTTGCTTAATTCTTTCACCTTTACAAAACTTACCAACCTTGTATAAGGTATATTTTGTTTTCTCAATCATTTCTTAAAACCTTTATATCTTGCAACTTTATTTTTCAGCAACAAATTTAAATTTCTTAAATATTCTATGGAGTTTTAGGATTTCTAATTTTTCTGAGATGAAGTAAACAAAGTCATTCTAATAAAACGAATAATGAAAAAAAAATATACCAAGACACTTAAGATTTTGTTTGCAGTCTATTGTATTCTTTTTTCATTCCTCACCCATTTTATTTTAATGTCAAATTTATTATGAGCTTTAAAACAGGATAAAAAGAAATAAAATTATTTTTTATCTTGATAATATATTGCCAAATTTATTATGAACTTTCTTTTAGATTACTTAAAATAGGACAAGATGATTATTTTGTTTTATGTTGATAAACATTTTATAATATTTAAAAATAGAAGATATTATTATCATATATTGAGTAACTTTTTCATAGCATGAAAAATAATAAAAGCAAGAAGAAATCTAATTAATATAAAAAGATAATAAATATATAAAAAATACAAAATTTAAATATTAATTACATTTCTTATAATCCGTATAAAAAAATCTTAAACATCACATACTCAATAATATCAAGGATATAATAATAGACAATAGATATATAATCTAGGGATAGTTTATTTCGTGTAAACATGTAAGACAAAGGTCTCTCATTATCTCTTGATCTCTGTTATATCCAATGAAAGCCAAATTACAAAAGAAAATAAACCAATTCCTTTACTATTTAACCTAATATAAATCTACCACTCAACCCTAATTTTCCTTTCTCCAATTTCCAATTTTTTTTCTTTCTTTATCCCCCCTTTCTCCGGTAAAAAAAGAGAAACAAAAAGCTGAGGACCTCCCCAAACTTTGCAAAGATGCAAATTCACCACCACCAAAGCCTAAATTTAACAAACCAAAATCACCCATCATCTCTTGATCCACCAATCCATTCCCCCCAACAACAGAAATAGAAACAAACCCCATTCTTTTTCCTCCCCAAAATCAAAAAAATCCATCCTTTTCCCATTCCCTCCTTTCACCAAAACAACCATTACCCCAAAACTCATTCCTTTCCCAAAATCCCTTCTTTCTCCAAATCCAAATCCCCAAAATCAAACTCAAGAGAATTGAACAAGCAAGAACAAAAAAAAAAAAAAAAAAAAAAAAAAAAAAAAAAAAAAAAAAAAAAAAAAAATAGAGAAAAGATTGAAGCTTTCCCACCTTCAATGTGGCGACCGTGGGGAAAATCAACGGTTCAAACATCACCCTCCTCCTCATTCTCTTGCTCTTCCTTTAAAGACATCCAAACCCTTTTCCCTGACGAACCCCCTCAACGCCAAAACCAACACCCCCAAGACAAACCCTCTCCTTCTCACTCAAGAAAACCCTCCATTTTTCACCGAGTTCGACTCGCCAACTCGCTCCTCCGAACCTGGTCAACTCACCAGCCCCCACAACCCTCTAAACTCCCCCGAACCCACTCCCAACCGGACCCGCCCCTACCCAATGTCTCAAAACCCGAAAAACAACCTCCCATTTATTTTCCCGGCACCGAAGACCGCGTGGTGGTGTACTACACAAGCCTGCACGCCGTCAGGCCCACCTTCGAGGCCTGCAAGAACGTCTTCTCCATTCTCTGCGGCTTCCGCGTTCTAATTGACGACCGTGACGTCTCCATGGACTCGGGCTTCGCCACCGAACTAAACCAAATCATGGGCCTGGGCCGGGCCGAGTTGGACTTGCCACGCGTATTCATCGCTGGCAAGTACATTGGCGGGATCGAGGAGTTGAGACAACTGAACGAGGTCGGCGAGCTCAAGAAGGTTCTGGAAGATCTTCCGAAGGTGGACCCCACCGAGTGCGGCACGTGCGCCTCTCACAGGTTCGTTTTGTGCGACAAGTGTAATGGTAGCAGGAAACTGTTTGTATATAACAAGCTTGGCTTCAAAACATGTGACCTCTGCAATGAAAACGGTCTTCTCAGGTGTCCTTCTTGTCTTTCTACTGCACCAACATCGTTGTAATCCCAATTTAACAACTAATTCCATTTTTAACTATTTAGATTTTTTTTTTCTCCTTTCTGTAACAAAACCAATATGTATAGGCCCATTTGGTGGGGATGTAGATAGATAGATAGATACAATGTGTATGTATATGCTTGAGTATCTCTTATAAGTTGTGGGGTCTAACACCACAATGATTTCGAATTTAAGTTTTGTATCATTTATATTACGATGCTTTCTTTCTTATTACTAACTGTCATAAGCAATGGAAAGTTCATACAGTTCATACCCAACAAATTTTTACAATGCTTCACAGTTATTTTTTTACTTTTTATTCTTAAATATAAAATTTTATTTTCACTGATTATAATACTCGTAAAATATTATTCTTAAAAGTGGGTTATATGTTAAAGTTATCAAAAGATTATTTTTCATCTGTTACAATCATTTTCTTCTGCCATCATCAACTTCACAACCAATAATAAGACTTTGCACCGATGAAATCCTAATATCACCAACTTCACAGCCAATAATAAGACTTTGCACCGATTAGATGAAAATAAAAAAAAACTTTGCGCCAAACATATGATCACTTCGTCATAAATGCCACTTTTTTTCATCAGATATGATAAAACCAACTTGCTACTTAATTGTTTTTCTGGGTAAATCACAGTTGCTAACACCTTAAGAACTGAAAATAATAATAAAAAAAAAAGCTTCAACAATTGGGTAAGGATCGTCCATAATTTAATCTATGACCAGTTTATCACTACTTTAGTACTTCGAGATCCTTTCCGGACAATATAATGGCAATCAATACCCGTATTTTCTAGCTAAACCCTCAAAAATTGAAATTCTAGTTGAAATTTCAGTTTGTATTATAGATTGGATATTTCATAATAAAATTTGTAATAGAATTTACTGAAATATAAAATATATATTTAAAAAATTACAATATAAAACATAAAGTATGTACTAACAATTTATGATACTAATCATTCCATTATAATAAACTTATTTTTTAAAAAAATAAATACATTCTTTTGAAATGAATAATATATATTGAAATGTATAATTGAAAATATATTTTTGAATTCAGAAATGCATTTTGAATTACACATTTTAAATTATATTAATATATTTTAAATTATGTATTAAATTGTATAATCCAAAACCCTAAAAACTCTTCAAATCACCCAATTTGAAATAAATCATTTCAGCACCCCAAGGGGTGAATCTTGTGATGTCCCAGCATAACTGAGCCATTTTATTTTGTTCTGCAAATTGATAGTTTAAGGATAAAAACACCCAAATGACTTTGGACTGATTCTTCAGCTTTCGTCAGACACCTCTAAATTTTTATAGAAAATTTTTAAAAAGTGTTTTGTTTGCAAAGACAGTTTTATTCTATTTTTACCCTATTATATATTAGAGCAATATGGCGGACTTAGGATTGTTTAAGGTAAGTTGGGTCCGATGAGTTGTAGTTGTATTCCGTAACATAGGATTTGGAAGATCTCCAGAATATGTTTTTGGAAAGTATTTTTAATTTAAATTCATACTTTCGGAACATACCATTTTAAAAGTTATTTTATGTTTCCGTACCATGCCATTATAAAAATATTTTTTAGAAAACAATTCGCTTTCGAAACACGTCATTTCAAAACTTATTTTTTAAAAAAAACACTTCAAGAAAAGGTTGTTTTGAAAGTATTTCAAAAACTAATTCTGAATCTAAAATTAGCTTTCGAAACCGTATATTTTAAAAATATTTTTTTTGTGAAATACAATTTCGGAATGAGCTCTGAAATTAGCTTATGAAAGAGTCCATTCTAAAATTATATTTCTATGAAAAAAACACACCTCCAATTGCAAAATACCACCAAATTATTTTTAAAACTTTCAATAAATCAATCACATCTCACACATTTGACAAGGTGGTGGATCACGGTGGATTCTGAAATCCAAATCAGTAGCCGTAGCTGCGACGAAATGGAGGTGTGAAATAGTTAGAAGTGGGCAGCACAATAAATGGAAGTGGAAGAGAATAAAGGTGGAAGAATATATAAAGTTAAAATAGTCTATACAATAAAATATGAAAAGTATTTTAGAGATTTTTTAAAAGTTTAGAAGTGCTTTAAGAAGGACTTGGAGGTGCATGAAGAAACAGTCATGACTTTGGTTGGAAACCCAAATGGCTTTGGTTGGATTGGATTTCTGGGCTTGCAAAGCTAAGGAGAAGAACACCTTTCATACATGTGTGTTTTGATAAAATAATTATAGTTTTAGTTTAGAAAAATAATAATTATATTTTTACATCTTCTGAAGTAAACTAAAAATTATTATTTTCTTAAAATTGTGATAAATAAATATACATATGCACATTTTCGCTTAACTATAATTGTTCATAGTTCATCATTCTCTCTCTATCTCTCTTTTAACATCCCAAATCATATTATTTTCATAATAATTATGTCTTCAAAAAGGTAACAATAAATAGTTTGGTCTGGAATGCCCTGGTGTGCTTCATGGCTAAAAAAGTGTAATTGGAACACAATTCCAAAAATTTATTGCTAACCATCCGAAACTATCTTCCTTTTTTTCTTAACCATCTATCTATTCCAATATTCCAATCTGCCCTCTTTTATCTTTAATTTTAATAAAATTTATTAGTACTTTTTAAAATGTCAATATTTTAAAATAGTCTTGCATCACAATTTAAAAAATTAGTTGTAAATCTAGAAAATAATTTATAGATTTAAAGATATTTATTTATTATAATAAAATTTATATATTAACAAAATTATTCATTATAATTTTTAATTATGAAAAAAAAATCTATGATGCGCAATGCTTAAACCAAAATACTTGGTACAATATAAACATAACTATTACTAACCAATGACTTAAGGAATAGTGGCACTAGTAAAAGAATTGATAACTGGATTTTTTTTATTATTAAAAACATTATAATATAGATACATTGAAAGTCATTACAAATGTATTAACCTTTTTAATTCTAATTTTTTTACATACTTATTAATGTTAGACTTAAAAATAACTATGATTGACGCCATAGATATGATATCGAATCTCTTTTGTTAACACCCTATGTTTAACTATCATTTTTTATCGTAAACCTTTTGACTTTCACGTGAATGAACAAATAGCAGTCCATGATTTTTGCATTGTAATAAAATTATATAATTTCGAAGTTGATATTATAACTACATTAAATAAACCTTAAAAAGGTATTAACCGAGCTGATTTTTTGTGATAAAATAAATATTTTAGGAATAGCGTTATTTTAAGTATAAAAAGGTCAAAAAGTAAAAAAAAAAAAAAAGCAACTGTTTAATTAATTTTTACAACTACTATATGCAATGTTCAAGTTAGACGGTAATTACTAAGTCATGGGAAACCTATTAGTATTAACCTACTTCAGGTCACAACTACATTTGGTGACTGCATTAATACAGATCTTAAATTTTTGGACTTAGATAAGGAAAAGGTATGTAAGACTAGAATGAACTTAGTCTACAGTGCTGAAAAGATTGATGGGAAAAAAATTAATGAAGGGAAAAAATTAATGAAAAAAAATAGCACGAAGATCTTACAACAATAATATTTGAATCAAATTCATATAGAGAATTAACATTTCATCCAATTCAAAACTTTAAAACATTTGATAAAATTGATTAGATATATTTCAAGAAATATCCTGAGAATTCAACTACATCTAATGAAGGTTATTAGAGGCACAATAACCGCGTATCTGTCCAAGACTTAAAAAAATAAGCATGAACAGTGTAAGAAAAATCCAGATTCTGACATTTTTCATTTAATTTATATTGTTGGTCTCAAGCATATTATGTTTGCCTATGTTGTTAAATAGCCATTATATATAGGGGTCTATAATTGTTAATGGGCTGGGCAGGTTTGCATTTTAACATTATTTTCTGCCGTGTTTTTTGTCTTGTTTATGACCTGTGATATGCTTTTCCAGATTGTATCTGCATTAAGAATTCAACCCGGAACTAGTAGTTAAACTTGGTTTTAGACTATTCTTTATGATGATAAGATTCGAGAATAAATTCATTCGGTTTTAGGCATTTAGGTTTTTTCCACTGGTAGGATGTTTAGTTGGTGTTGGGTCTTTGAGGGTTCACAGAAGAAATTTCATGTGTTTTCTTTTTAAAAATTGTTTAACTTTTTTATTTTTAATTAATATGAGACTAAGGTTCATATTTAAATTTTTAATAATTAATTAGTTGTCTTTTAAGAAGATATATCAGAAAATTTTATTATATCAAAGAGTTATGAATTAACTAAATAAAGAATATTAAAATTTTATAAAATAATAGAGACTTTAAATTTGAAGATAATATGTTTGTAAATCTTCTTTCTTATATCTTATTTAACTTTATTATTTTTAGGCAATCTAAAATATTTTACACTTAAAATTTCTAATAATTTTTACCATTCTCCTTGCACTTACCAATACCATAGATGCTGGAACAAGATAACTTGTATAATACTGAGATTAACAACGTCATAAGATCCATATTAAGTCCTTAGATGACAATTAATAAAAACATGGTAAATATACTAGACCTTCCATTCTTTCTTTCTAATTACAGCTTGATTATTCGAGAAGACAAAGATTCCTTACACAATGTGGAAAGAACTAAGTTCTTTTTCAAGTGTATAGATTTGTTGAGGATTAATTTCAAGTGTCCAAGAATGAAAGAAGTCCATTTACAGAACACTCTTGACCCAACCCATTAAGAGCTTAAAATGATAGAGTGAGTATAAGTTCTTCCTTTAATATATGAAGATAATCATATAACAAAAAAGCATATATAGTTATTGATAAATATTGGATTACTGGCTTTTAGATTTTAGGTCGAGTACTTAACTGATGACATAATTTCTTAATGAACTACAAGTAGAAGTTCTTGCAAGATTTGAACAGTAGAATAAAAGAAAGAAACTAAGTGTTGATATAACAAGAACGTAGAAATGAAGCTGTGTCTTATTCAAGATGAGTTGGCAAAGGTCGTAAGCCATTTTCTGCTAGAACAGGAGGTTGTCTTGTCTATTAGTTAATAATCACAATGGAGACTATCTAGATATCAGTTTCATACATTTTCAAAAGTTAAAATTTAAGTTAGTTTAAAGGAATAGTAATAATCTATTTTTATGAATTTTTTAAAACAAAAAACTATTTTTATGATATAATATTTAATTAAATTTGTTAATTTAAGCAAATGTAATACTCAACTGTTTAAAATTTTACGAATCAACTTAAATTTTAAGTTAGACATTATTAGTTTGGATTTAGTTCATTTTTTAGAGGATAAATGGTCGAATGCATTTTAAAAATGTGGTCTGAAAATAGATTAAAAGTTTAACTTACAATATGTATTTTATTACGTAGTCTTAGCTATATATTTAATGAACCAAATCTATTTTGACGGACTGTGAGTGTATACTTATAAATTTTAAAAAGGAGAATCTGCATACGTTAGTAAATGTTTAGTTTAAGGAAGTACAAATGAAAATAATTTAAGGATATATTTGCTACGAGAGAATTATTAGTTATAACCGAACTAAATAAATTAAATTCAACTTCACATTTTTATACATTCAAGTCTAAACTTTTAATAAGAAAATTAACCAACTAGGCAGTTGATATCTTAAAATTCAATAAACATGCATCTTGCTTTCTTCTAAAAATAGTGTACATTTATTTTGTAGAAATTGTTTATTAGCAAATAGAATGAGTCCTTATTATTTTTGTAATATTAAACTAGTGAAAAACTTTAAAGTTTCTCCATTTTAGTTTTAATATGTTATATTATGAAATTTTTCATCTTTATAATATAATATGTTTTCCACATTTTTTAGAGAAGATAATAGAGAGATTTAATATCAATGAGTTATAAACAAATTCGTATAAAAAAAATTATAAGTATATATATTTTTTATATTTATATATTATTTTTTTATTCATTTATAATAATGTGAAACTTTTAACTTATTTTTGATTCTAACAATAATAACACAGATAATCATATATTAAATAGGGACGTATAAATAATTTTATAAATATAATTTTATTAAAAATCATGTAGAAAAATGAAAAAAATTTGATAATATGAAAATTATTATATCCAATTTGAAATCTTTAAGGTAGTTAATTTTGAGTGAAAAGATTATACAGTTACTTGTTCTGAATTAAGGAATTATACACTTACCGTTAAATTAGATGATTATGGCCACTTACATGATTTATACAATTATATATTTTATCAATTGATTAAATTAGTTTAGTTGATGAATAATAAAATGGTGTAACACTAAAAATAGTTATAGTATTTATTTTATATAATTAAGATATAAATAAATAATTAGTTGTACAAATATATCTAATTAGGTTTGAACAAATTTATTCCTCAACCTAATTAAAAATTTAGATTGAAGTTGGTGAAGTTTCACTTTTTTTATCAGCTTCGATCTAACTCAGATTACTCTTAATAAGTTGAATTATAATGGATAAATTAGATATCAGGTTTTGAAATCTTTTAACTAAATTGAAATTTCAATTTTTTTAGATTGTTTAGAATAATGTTTTAAAAATGTAAACTATATTATTTAATGTTTGAATAATTAAATAATTTAATATTTTAAAATATGCATTTATTTAATAAAACAATAGTATAAATTAAATAATAGTTATATTATTATTAATATTATTTAACAATTTTAGCTGGATTGGGTTGTATATCAAAATTTGATTGAATTTGACTTGATTAAAAAAATTATATCTCATCAAATTTTGGGTCCGATATCAAAATAATTATTAACTTTCCTTGTTTAGATTAAAGTGAATAATCTTGAAAACGAGATAAAAAAAACTTGCATTAACTTTTTATCTCTACTTTATTTCGGAGACAATTTTTTAAATTATTTTATTTTTATTTAATTGTTGTTTGATATTTGATTTGCAATTTATATAATTATATCTTTTTTAATATTTAACGTTAAAAAGCTATTTTTATTTTTTTTTATATAATGAATTGTGTTTATCTAATGGTTATTTAATATTTCAATTAAAAATTATATATATTGAGATGGGAAATGAAGAAAAAGATGTAAAATCCAAATGCCATGCCCTTTGTATCCTAAATAATATAAATGTGGCATTCTTATCCCATAAAAAATCTATTATTTAGACAACTACCTACAATTCTCTTAAACTTTTATTTAAACAAAAGACCTATTTTATTTCTTTTTGATTTTAAAAAAATGTAACATTTTCTATTATTTTACTTTAATATAATATAAGTAATACAATTAATAGAAATAAAAACCCACAAATATACTAATCTTTGTATTTTCTTTAATATTTATGTTTATTTAGGGAATTTTTTATAATTATTTTTATGCCAAAATTAGTCTTCTATATTACATTACTTAAAAATGGAGTTAGATAAAGTAGATCAATTGGACTTCTTTTATCATCCTTCATTTAATAACAACATTTTAAAAGAAAAAGTTGATTTTAGTTTTTAACAATTTTAAAAAACCATACCAAACTAAATTTTTTTCTCATTTACCTTGTTTAATGCATCATCCAAATAATACTGAAAAAAATTCTTCAATTATTTAGTTCTTATTCAAATTGAGATAATTGTTAAATGAAATTATTATAGATAAAATAATAAAGTAATATCTTACTGTTAACTTAATAAAAAAAATTGTTAACTTAATAAAAAAAATTCTTATATTTCTAGTATGCGCTCTTGTTTAGAATTATAAATTTGGACTTTCCACACACATCTCTCATACTTCTCATAGTATTATATGAAACTGTAATTATTAACTTTTTTAAAAAATTATTTTTTAAAATTGGGTAACAATAATAAATTTTTCAGTTTCAAAAGTTAAATGGTAAATTTAATCAAGTAAATTCATTTGAGTATTTTCTAAACTTTTTAAAATTAAATTTTCTTTGTTCACTCTTGTGAATAAACTTGATTATTTTAATACTTAATTTTTAAATATTATCAAATTTACTTTATTTTTCATTTTATATTACAAAATATTCTACTATTTACTCAAGAATTAAAAGAAGAACAATTTACATGTATGGATTATTACCACTACACAATAACATATTTACTCAAGAATTAAAAGAAGAACTCAAGAATTAAAAGAATAACAATTTATATGTATAAATTATTATCATTACACAATAACAATATAATTATTAATTTTTCTAAATATTTTTAGACGAAATCAACTAGTAAACACTTTTTATTGAGTTTGTATATAAATGTACCACACAAGAGTCTGTCTGTACTTTACTGAAATTTTTATATGGAAAGACGAAGAGGGAACATTTAATTCAATGGTAATAATCTATATCTTATATGATACTAAACTAACAATATCATATGAGAAAAATGATGAAGGATTATATATAGATGAGGTTGGATATACCTTTTGCATGAAAGGATGATCAAGAAGCATTGTAGCGGTCCATCTCTCTTTAGGGTTCTTCACAAAACACTTGCTCAAGAAATTTTTGCATTCCCAATTAAGTTCGTCAGGTATATTTGGTGATTCCTGAAGGAATGCAAGCTTCCATGTTAGTTCTTCAGTGGTTTATATGTTACGCCATGGTTGAAATCCGGTGATCATCTCAATAACAATACACCCAAGAGACCATATATCTAAGGGTGTTCCCATAAGACCTACAACTGATTCCGGTGACATGTAAAAGGGCGTGCCTCTAAATTTGATCTCCCCTACGTCAGCATTTGTGTCTTCTCTAGTTTTGGACAATCCAAAATCAGCAATCTTTAGTTGATACTTTGCATGACCATCAGATGAAGGAAAGAGAAGAATGTTGTCTGGTTTGAGATCACAGTGAACAACTTCTTCTTTATGAATACAACAAAGTCCCTTGAGAAGCATATGGGTATAGGTTATCACTTCCTTATTTGGCAGTGGCCCCTTTCTTATTAAATCACCAAGAGAACCATAAGGAGCAAACTCCATAAAAAGATTGTAGATAATACTATTATTCTCAATAGTGTATTGATAGAAATAACATTGTATGATTTCTTGACAACCTCTGAATAACTCTAATATCTTTCTCTTCTTTTGCAGAGCAATTAAGGAGAAAGATAAAGGATTTGAAGTTTTCACTGCTACAACATTCGAATTATGTTCTTTAGAAAGAATCAAACTAGCAAGATACACCACAGCATATGAACCATTCCCTAGAACTCTCAATTTCTTCCACTCAGCCATGTATGACATGTATGCATGTATTCAATCCAATAATCCTTATATATACCATAACAAAATTTTAATATTATTTTTGAAATAAAATTTTTTATATAAAAAAGATAATTAATGATATGTTTATTATTAAATGGTCTAATCCATAATTCTAACTAATCCAGTAGTTATAATAATTAACAGATTAAAAACTTATAAATAATTTATTCAATATAGATATTAGGAACTAAAATTTAATTTAGTGGTGAATTAACTAATAATTAAAATATTGTTATTTACTTTTAACGTGATGTTTAACACATATCTAGAAATATTCTTATATCATAAGTTTATCTTCTTTTATTAGAAGAAAGATAATATCTCATCTATTGAAATAAAATATAATAGAATAAATGATTTAATAATTAAAAGTTGTATGATAATTTTTATTTTAGATTATCTTCTCTTTATCATAATTTATCATATCTTCTTTTTATTAGATTTAATTTATTATTTATTTTTTGATTTTTTTATAAAACTTGTCCAATCTATTTTTATTAAGTTTTATGATAATCTTTATTATCTTTTCTTTCTTTGTTTTATATCTTTCCTTTATTATAATTTCCTATATCTTTTTATATTAAATTTGATTTATAATTTATATATTTGATTCTTTTATAAGACGTAATATATATATATATATATATATATATATATATATATATATATATATATATTTCTTCATCTTATAATTAATATATTTATAATATACTCTGTTATTTATCTATATTAACATAAAAAATAGTATTTAAATATTAAATATTAAATTTATTATATAAAGTTTTAACATCTTTTACTATGTCATGTATGAATATATTGAGATCCAATAATCTTTATATATAATACAAAAAAATAATTTTATTTTAAAACAATAATTTTTATGTGAAAATGATAATTGATTATGTATTTATTATTAGACGGTGTAATACATAATTTTAGCTAATCAAGTAGTTATATAAATTAATATCTGATTTAAAAAAATTATGGATGATTTATTCGATAAAATGCTTTGATTATTAGATATCTTATCTTAAATTAAGAAACTAAAATATAACCTATAATACATTAATTAATGATTAAAATAAGTATTATTTGCTTTCAACATCTATATTAATATTAATATTTGACATATGTTTAGAATTTTTTTATATTATAATTTTATCTTCTATTATAGTGATAAAAATAAGATTTCATTTCTTGAAATAAAATATAATAGGATTGATTATTTAATAATTAAAATTTTTATGATAATTTTTATTATTTTTTCTTTATTTTATATTTTTTATTATTATCTCCAATTTTTTTTCTTAGATTTAGTTTATAGCTTATTCATTTGATTTTTTTATAAAACATATCCAATCTACCTATACTATCTTTTTTTTTTATATTATATACATTTTATTATAGTATTTTATATATTCTTCTTGATCAAATAATTAATAAGATAATTTATTTATTAAATTTTTATTATGTGCATCGGGTAGGATAACTTTCTTTTATATAATTAAAATTTACAATAATTGAATATTTTAAATATATTTCATATTGAAAATAAACAATTAAATCAATAAATTATATTTTAAATTTACAATTAAATTGTGATATAAGTTACTTTTAACTATTGTTAGTTCCTTAAGAAAATATTAAAATTTAATTTGTTATACATATAAATAGTATTTTTTAAATAGAAAAATTAAATAAAATAATACAAACCACGTTTTCAGAATTAGCACATATTATTATGATTATCTTTGTTTATATACTCGAAATCCAACAAAGTATTATTCAATCACAGAGACTAATTCTTTAAAAAAATAAAACATCTTATAGTAAGTTTTGTCTTTGTTTCTCTTAACATCGTTCTTTCACACACAGTTAGAATTGAAACTTAGTCGCAGTCAATATTTTTCAAAGGGTCATATAACTTGCTACAAATTACGTTCCAAAGATTTTTCACCACTAAGATTTAGTCTACAATTTTGTTTTTTTTTTTTTTTAATTTTTTAAAAAAAAAAAAAAAGTGAAGATAATGAGAAAATGATCTTACATTACTCTTGTCACTTTGGAAGAAGGTTGAGTATCATTATCCTTCATCTACTTGCCAAATGGAATATTACACTTCTCATCTCCAACCCAACATGTACTTGTTTTTTAAGTAATCACATTCTCATTTCACTCCCTCTTTCTTCACTCATTGTATGAGAATGATGACTAAGAACTTTTCATTTCAACCCAAATTAGCAAATCTGACCTCATCTTTTTTAACTTACATGCACATAACTTTGGTCCACATGGCATTCATACAAGTCCTACTAATGAAGAGTTTAATAATCTTAATTCTAATTATTGTTATATAGAAGGCCACCATATATATATACTTGCATGGTTTAATTATGTTATTGTTTATGTCTTGTGCAGGCCTTAATTAGGTAGGAGAAAACAAATCTAAGAAAGCTCTTCATAGATACTCCAATTATATGATACAAATATGAAGTTGTGTGGAGCAGTTCAAGGATCAAAGTGTTTTTCTTCTAGTTTAAGGAATTGGATGTGAAATTGGATAGGGACGTTACAAATTTAAGTTTATGATATGTTTGGCTTATTATATGTCTATACTACTTTAGGGTTTTGATAATATAAAATTTAAGCTTATTACACGTTTGGTTTATTTTATGTATACTTTTCATATGAATTGGTCTGTATGTATACGTTCAGTCAACGGTTGGAGATTCTAGAAAAGCAGGTTGAAGTTATTTTCAGGTGGATTGGGTTTAGGGTAAAAAGATTGGGGAATTCAATGAAGTTTTATGGAGGAAGTAACTGACGATGAAATCAGAAAAAAAAAATCTCAGCAAAAGTTTTAGTAGCAACGTATTAGAAATGGCAATGAAAGTGAGATGGAAAAAAATATATGTATATGATTGAAATTTCGATTTAAGTATTATAATATTTTAATTTAAAGATTTCTATATATGTTTAGTATAAATGTATAAATTATGTTTCATTTTTACTATTGTAAAATTATGATATTATATCTCTTTAATATTATTTTATGTATTAATTAATTATTATACTTGTTTTACTATAGTATATAGGTCATCTATAACTAAATCGTTAAATCCTTTGAATAAACGTTTTCATTCATTTTATATTTAAAATCATTGGCTTTAACAACCTTTTATCTTAATTCAATTCAGGTTACTGCACCTACTATTATTCAATCCTAAGACTTTAGCAATAAGAGTATACTAAAGTGATTAAATTTTAAAAGTGAAGTATTGCAGCCACAAAGATTATCATGTATTGAAATTTCACCACAACTATAAAAACCATAATTTAAAGAAAAAAAATGAAAAAATATAATGTCAATCGACGGAAAGATAAGATTGTTTAAATATATATATATATATAGAGCGAGAGAGAGAGAGAGAGAGAATGAGTAAAAGGTTTATAAGAGATTAAATTGAATAAAAAATATATGTTAATTTGATAACTTATAAAATATACAAAGTTTCCTTTTATTAAAATTAAATGTTGTTAAAGGTATTAAAAAAATGCTTTTATATATATATATATATATATATATATATATATATATATCTGTTTCGACTTAAAAAAGGTGTATTTCTTTACAAGTCGGATATCTAATTATAAAATAGTCATACTTATTTTAATACTCGTTCATACTTAATTTATAAATAAAGTTATGCAATTTTTTTAAAAAATATAAACAAAATTTGAAATAAATTTTAAACTGAAATGAAAATGAAATTCTATTACAAAATCTAAGTAAAAATAGGAATAAAATTTCAAAAAAACAAATAAAAAGAATTATACTTCAAAGTACCTAACTTTAAATTAACTAAATTTATGTTTCATTAGTTGATATAATTGTACTATTTTACATAATAAACTCAAATTTATATAATAATAATGGTAAACAACGTAAAAGTAATTGTACATATAGAAAGAAAAATATGGATGCAAATTATAAAACGTAAATAAAACAAACAAGAATTATAATCATATATAGAAAAAACAAATGAGAGGTATATTATAATCATGTAAGAAATAAAAAATAAGAAATATCACGTCCAAACGTAATTTTAATTTCAGTAATTTAAAAAGAAATAAAATTAAATAAATAAAACATGTTTACTCAGGGAATTCCTAAAATTCTTCAAATCTTTGTTTAATTTCATTAATTTTTTGGTGAACCGTATCAAAACCTCGATGAACATTCACGTTTAAATAGTTTAAAATGTTTGAACTTTATTACAATATTAAAATGTCATCTTAAATTTGATTAAGTATACAAACATCATACTGGAATTAGGGTTGTGGTCTCCTAACCCAACACACCTTGATCACTACTCGTAGGCTTTTGATCCTTAGAATGTTGTTGATAATCCTAATTCGTTATGTCATGTTGTCTAACAGACCACTAACATTAATCATATTAAATTTTTTAATTAAAATTTTTCTTTCACTAAACCAATTTGATCATCCTAAAAGGTTTAAGTCTTTCCAACCAAGTTCAGGTTATGGTGATTCAAAAAAGTGAATAATAAGAATATACTGTATTGAAGAAACATCCTATTAAACTTGTATGTTATCATAATATAGCATGATATAATATGAACTAATATAAATATTACTTTCCAGGACCAAAGCATAAATATATATTCCTCTGGCAACTCAAATGTAAGCAATTTTAACTACTTTTATCCTAACTAATGATATCATTTTAAAAATAACCTTCAATTAAATTGAAATTGTATTTTCATCGACTTTTAAAAAATTATTTTTTAAATATAATTGAAAACGTCAAATCTTATAGACTACTTTTTTTAACTAATATAAATATAATTATTTTTATTTATATTTGAGTGGCGAAGAGTGTAATATTTTATTTTTATTCCATTCAAATTACATTTTTAGTACATAAATAAATTATATCTTTATTTTTAATCCATAGTAACATGACAATTCTGATTATAGGACATTTTTCGTTTACACGACATTATCATCTTTTGACTCAACACTTTGTTGAACGAACAGTGAAAATAAAATGTTTCAAAGACATTTTTATCAAATGAAAGACTAGGTAAATTATAAGAATCAAACGTATATTTTAAGTTTTTTTTTGTAATTAAAATACGTGCATGAAAATAATATGGCCTTCCCATTCTACTTTATTTTGTTTGTGGTAGAGTTTTGGTAGTTTATATACATGATAATGGTGTGCTTAAGCTAGAGAAATGTTCACTTATGAATAACAAATATTTTGATACAATTTGAACTTCTATTTACATTTAAGTTTCTTTTTATATAATAATAGTTTTGTCTATTAGACGGTTGGTCCAACTAACAAACCGGTGACTAAATCCATTAATCATTTCAACCTAGGTAGACTTTATCGTAGCCATCAATCTATGAAATTTAATTTTAAGCCTTAGTCTGCAACACAAATCGAAAAAATTACATAATACATATTTAACATTAGAATGTAATAAAATAGTTAACAAATATTTTTTAAGTTAAATTAGCTAATGACAGGATTTAGACGTTTTACTTGAAAAATAAAAAATGTATTAATAATTGTCTAAAAAGTATATGCTAATTAGATTAGATAAATAGCGTGATTAGTAACTGAATTATTCTTGGTAATGTGAGCATGGTGCTGTATATAGAGAAACCACGCTCGTTCTCTCTCTAAATCGCTTCTATTTCCCTTGACCAGAAGCAGTGAATAATTTCCTTCATCATCTCACCATGGCACCGTTCACTCCGTTGAAGCTATTACCGGCGGTGGTGACTCTGTTTTTGGCGTTGAGTCAGAAACAGAGTCTCTGTTCGACGCTCGAGAGGGAAGGTAAATAATGGTGGTTACAGAAACGACGGTGCCGAGTAGTCGTTTTGGTGTTGTTTTTTATGGAGCGAGTTTTCAGTGACCGGAAGCGGAGGTTTTGGTTAAGTTTACGAAACGGCGTGTCGTTTTGATGGCGCAGGTTTGGCGCTGCTGGCGTTGAAGGAGAGTGTGGTGACAGACCCGCAGGGGGCTTTATCGAGCTGGAGTGGCGAAAACGGAAACGTTGTTAATCCATGCTCGTGGTTCGGTGTGGAGTGCTCTCACGGTAATGTCGTGACCTTGTAAGTAACCTCTCCTCTGATCTCTTTTCTCACGAGTTGTAAAAAATAAAAATAGTTAAGGTAATAATTATTTTAAAAGCTGTAATTAAAATCAAATTGAACAATGTCACGCAATTCCACTACAATTAATGTGAAATAACACTGAATTTATTAAAAAAACTTGTTGTCTATCTCTAATTATTTGTAAAAAAACTGTTACAGTTTATTCTGAAAAGAAAAAAAAGTAGAAACTATGATAGTAAGTTGATTTTTATGAAGCTTGCAAAATTTATTAAAGACATAATTGATTAGTTTTGGTGACTGTTGTTTTTGCCACTGTTTTAAGCCTTGTTTGAACGGTATTTTGGCTTATAATGAACGGACTGACCCATTAGCCTTTAATTTTACCCTTAAATTGGCCGGCAGAAAAACCTGGTTTCTTGTTGTGGTAGAAGCTGTTGTTTTTCTGATAATGAAAAATGAAAAACTTCAACTTCTATTCTTTATAACCTTTTTCTAATAAAATTTTCTGCAAGTGCAATGGAGGAAGTCTAACACCCCTGCTATGAGAAAAATGACATACTTAGTAAAAAAACACATATAATGTAATGAGGATTTTAAAAGTAATTAAAAAAAGAGAAAGAAAAATTAATATTGGTTAGTAAATATTATTTTATTGGATGAAGTTTTGTAAGCATTTGAGTTATTCATCTGACAAAGAAGTAAATAATTATATTTTAAGGTAATTTAAAAAAAACATGTAAATAAATGAAGTAAAATACTTTATTAATTATTATTAATAAATATAAAATTAAATGTTCACTTCTTTTATTTTCATGATTAAGTAATTCATTCTTTTTGAACTTTCAATTATTTATTATGTCATTATATGAAAATAGTGTGAGATGATGCTATAATTCATTAAAGTAATTACTAATGTAAGCTTGAAATTGTGAAATGGATAGAGTATACAAGAACAAAATTTCTAAAAAAATTGACACACAAATCGGATGGAGGTTATTTTATTTTCTTGAATTGTGACTTATGATTTTTGTAGTTTCAGCACAAATTTCAACCAATAATAAAAAATTGTTAAAAATATATATTAGAGAAAATTCCCCATACTACTGTTGATTCCTTAATTTGATTTTGGTCATCCTTCATCTTTGACATACATTCCTCTATTGTCATTCAGGCCAATGAGCACTGTCACTAAAAGCATCAAAAGAATGGTAACACACAAAATGAAAACAATAATCTTCTTTTATAACCTCAACTCAGTCTTCGTTTTATCATTTATTCTTCATTTTCCTTTTATAATATTTCTATAACAGTCATCTTGCGTCAGTATAATGTTAATATGATTTTGTGCATATCACAGAGAGGCTTTGGACTACTGATCTAAGGGAACCAAGACTTAAGAGTTTGGACCAATTATCTAAAAATTAAAATTTATTTAATATATATAAAATGCTAATCATAACTGTATTTTCTAATATATATAGAAGAATATATCATAAAAAAACACATTTTCATAAAAAGACAATTTTAAATGTTTAATTACTCAATTACAATAACAATTGTCAATTTCATGTTGCAAAGAACTTTCATACAATTATTATAATAAAAATTGGCACCATATATAGCATACTTCTTTCAATAAAAACTGCTATTAATTATACTTTCTTTAATAAAAACTGCTATTGATTGTGGTATAAAAATCTATTAATTTGGAATAAAATATATTGCTTCTTAATTTATTATTGACAAAGGTTAATAAATATTTTAATATTAACTCATTTTATTGAAGAATGATTATTTATAATTTTTAAAATAATAATAAAATTATAAGAGAAAAAAATTATTAGGAATAGTGATAAGTGACACTAAGATATTTTATCTAAAAAAATTATAATAATCTTTTAAAAATTAGTTAAAACAAATATATATAAATTAACTTCTTATCTAAAATAGTATAAGTGTGTAATAAAAAAAAAAAAAAAAAAAAAAAAAAAAGTCAAGGGGTCACCCCCTTAAGCCCTTGGTTGTTCCGTCTGTGGATCTAACCCATGTGATTGAATTCTTACCTGTAAAAATTTACTTTGATTTTAATTTTTAATATTCTAAATGTTATTTACTTTTAATTCATACTTTTATATATATTTTTATAATAGATTAGATCTTCATTTTGTAAAATGTTATAAACTTATATGAATGTCAGTTGTCGAAGTGAGTAAAAATTTACAAACATAAATAATTGAATTAATTCTTTTTTGTAAATTCAGGGCCTAAAATGAAAGTTATTGCTTGTTAATGTCTGAAATGCATAATTTTCTTCTGTTTTGTTTGAGTATATCTGTTTTGTCGGATTTGGTATTTTACTAAAAGCAGTGTTTGAGTAATGAGTTTGTGTCAACAATGCAACCTATAAACACTCGTTCATAAATTCAAACGGGCGAGTTTTAACATGCAATTAATACTGGTGATGAATATTCAACTTGCAGGAATTTGAAAGACCTCTGTCTTGAAGGAACATTAGCACCAGAAGTTGGAATGCTGGCTCACATAAAATCAATGTAAGATGGTGCTCAGGCCAATGCTTGTTTCACAAATAAATATCCCTTAACCAACTTTGTACACTTTGTATTCTCCGCAGCATTTTGCGCAACAACTCTTTCTTCGGAGAAATTCCTGAGGAGATCGTATACTTACAGGAGTTGGAAGTCCTTGACTTGGGACATAACAACTTTAGTGGATCACTTCCATTTGACCATGGCAATATGCCATCCCTCACCACTCTGTAAGTTAATCCTTCCATGCCAAATATTTTCTTTCTGTCTTGTTCTTTGGTTCACTAATGCCGTCAAATTTATACTACAGTCTATTGGACAACAATTACCATCTGACCAACTTGACTCCAGAGCTCTATAAGCTTAAGATGAATTCTGAATTTCATGCTAATGAGGAACAACTAACTGGTGCCACCACTACTAGAGAAGCATATGTTGGCAGATGTAGTTTATGGTAAGCATTTAATGATGGATTGCATAAAACCAATTTCTGAGTTCATCAATATTAGAATTTGGATTTGATGAACAGTTTCCTCAGTAAATGGTTGAATGACATAACTTTTTTTACACTAACATAGCTCTAATGTGAAAATTATCTTCAGTCCAATACTGCTAAAAGCGTGCTTGTTCATTGAGAAGTTCATCTATAGTTCAAGTTTGAAATTATTTGCTCGTGACAATTGTTTAAGGCACACTGGCCAACATGGGGATAGTGCATACAGGAGGCAACTTGTCCAAGTAGAAAATGCTGCTAATACACCCAAAATCCAAGGGCATGTCAACCAAGGGATGGTTAAACAATTGGTAACGCATTTCCCTTTTCCATTACCACCAAATTTTGAGCCTTTCTCATCATCACCATCACTTTCACCGTCAGAAAGTCCCTCATATTCGCCATCACCATCTCCCTCAGATATTTTTTTCACTCCTTCGCCCTCTCCTTCGCCTGTAGTGTTACCAACTCCACACGTCTCTCCCCCAGAAAACACTCCTATCTTTGTGTCTACACCGCCAGTTAATTGGGTTCCAGCACCTAGCCCTTCTCCATTTTCTACCCGCGGGAACACACACAATTCAAATCAAATACATCACTTGGCGATAATCTGGTCTGCAGTTGGGAGTTTGTCTTTACTGATTTTGTTGTCAGCCATTTTTGCTTGCTTTCGAAGTAGGAAGGTTGTGACTGTTAAACCTTGGTCCACAGGATTGAGTGGCCAGCTGCAGAAAGCCTTTGTAAAAGGTAATCTATGTTTGCAATAGGTCATTCTCAATCTTAGGTTCTGCATTCTAAAGATTACCAATAGATTCACCTTCAAAATGCATTGTAAATTCAAAGAATGAAGTTGGTTTTCTAGAACTATTTCTTTATCTTGGATTGAGTTAACTCATTTATTATGTGTGATTAAGGTGTGCCAAGTCTCAAACGAGGAGAAATTGAAGCAGCTTGTGAATATTTCAGCAATATTATTGGTTCGCTTCCTGATGGAACTGTGTATAAGGGAACTCTCTCTAGTGGAGTCGAGATAGCTGTAGCATCCTCTGCAGTGAACACGACTCAAAAATGGTCAAAAAGTATGGAAGCTCAGTTCCGAAATAAGGTATGCTCGCAACAACTGTAGCAAATGAATCAGATTTATCATCCTGGTCCTACTTCTTATCTTTTCATGATTGCAGATAGCAACATTGTCTAGAGTAAATCACAAGAATTTTGTGAATCTAATTGGGTACTGTGAAGAGAATAAGCCATTCTCAAGAATGATGGTGTTTGAGTACGCTCCGAATGGAACACTCTTTGAGCATATACACAGTGAGTGATATTCTGTTCAAATTTTACTTTCCAGAATCACGAACACAGCCACATCCTTTGATTGTTACAGGTTCATAACAACCGAACTTCTGCAACCAGACTGAGGAAATGGCTTGTATTTTGTAGCAAAAAAGTTATTCATTAGTTCCCTGACATCTTGAAAATTGTTTGCAAAAGATGCACTTAAGTTGTTCTGAGTTTTGACTTTATTCTTGCATATGCTGCAGTTAGAGAAGCAGAAGAACTAAATTGGACAATGAGAATGAGGATAGCTATGGGAATAGCCTACTGCCTAGAGTATATGCATGACCTAAAACCCTCCATTGCCCATAGAAACCTGCAATCTTCATTTATATACCTGACTGAAGATTATGCTGCTAAAATATCAGATCTTAGTTTATGGAATGACATGTGTGCGGCGGCAAATAATGGGTCTGCAACCACACAACTCTTGGAAACATCATCAGCAGATGCCAAGGACAATGTTTACAGCTTTGGGATAATATTGTTTGAGTTGATTACGGGGAAAATCCCCCTTGCCGGGAACAATGAACTTCTGGCAGATTGGGCAGCGGAATATTTAAGGTGGGGGAAATCCTTAAGAGATGTTGTGGATCCAAGACTGAACTCTTTGCAGGAAGAAGAGATTGAAGAATGGTCTGAAGTGATAAGAAACTGTGTACATCCAGATCGAGAGAAAAGGCCAACTATGAAAGAAGTTACATCTAGACTCAAGGAAATAACAGCAATGGGGCCTGATGGAGCAAATCCAAAAGCATCACCACTTTGGTGGGCAGAAATGGCAATTACGTCCACTGATTCAAGTTGAGACATTGACATTATTATCTGAATAAATGTGGAATGATAATTTGTACAGTTACTCTGAATTTGGAATTCGTGCACTTATGAAGTATTTTTGTTTATACTAATGTTTTTTAAACTTAGTTTGAAGCCAACAGACAAAGATGTAAAGAACAAATAACATTTGCCTCATTGTAGAGGAATTGATTTTTGTTAATGTTTGGAGGGACAGAGTGCTTCCTTAATAATACCCTACTGAATATTATTTGGGGAAACTGCTGTTGGCACAGGGAAGGGGCTTTTACGTGTGTCTATACGAGAAGGAAACAAATTCATTTTTTCACAGTGAATATATAGTTTATGTAGCTCATAGTCAATTATTATCATTTGACGAGTTAGAAGCACATTATCATTTCCTTTGGCAAGACGCATAAAAATAAAAGCTTCATCAAAAGCAATAAATATACACTTTAGGAAACAAAGTGTGAATCTCTATAATCATAACCCTGTCACTGTACAAATGTGTGAATAGTGAGACAATTATGTGCACATGGATCACAAGAATCTATATTAGATAATGGGATTACTACTCCGAACATCTTGAGTCATCCTCCTATCTGATCATGTGAAACACATGACTCCATCTTTTCCTTGAATCATCCAGGCATTGCTTCTTGGGAGTTTTGGCATTATTTCAACCGTTTGAATTTCTATGTCCACTTCTTGGGATGCCCAGCAATTTTCTACCCAAGATGTTCACATTGTAGACATTTGATGTGCGTGTGGTTTATGATTAAAAGCTTAACTTTTGCGCCCTTTGATACAGGTCTAGTGTGTCTGTATGGTTAGGGTCTAAGCATAGAGCTGCCTGACAATCTTGAAGAGCTGAATACAGGTCCCCTACTGCCTCATAAAATGCTGCTCGGAGATGAAGCATTTGCAAGTCAGGTTTGAAATTTATGGCCTTGGTGAGCTCATCTACAGCTTCAGATACTTTTTGCTCATCCATCATCACTGGTCATGTGACACTTTATGTGAGTAAAAATTCAGTTTAACAATTGTGTCTCTGATCTAGCAATTAAAATTAACTTATTAAGTGAAGGTTAAATGTTGATAAAAATTTAAAGCCATACATCAATTATCTTCTTCTGATTCCTTTTCATCTTAGAAAAAATGTCTTTTAAATCTGATCTCACGTTTAAAATCCAACCCTATTACATTTACTAACTTATTTCAGTTTTTGCATGTATTCCTCACATCATATACTCAGCTATACATAGACCAACAATGTTGATGCTACAAATTGAAGGATTACAAAAAGGTAATATTTTTGGAAACAAATTAATCAACAAGTTTTTCAGTTTCTACTTCCTAGAGTCAGGTTATTGTAGTTATTTGAAACTTCGTAATAGATTTTCAGCGATGAGCAACTAGGATCCATCAAGATGCAACATCAAAGAGATAGTTGCATAGATGTGGTTTCACAACACACTTATTAACGTATGTAAAATCTTGCACAGACTTAAACAAAGACAATCACACACCGTTTAATGATCAAAAATAAAATCAAGGTTTAACCATGAAGCATCATAAAAATAAGCATGGAATTTATACTTTTCTGTTCAACTGATACTCAATCTCTCATAAGAACTTGCGAAGGGTGTCAATCTAATTTAACCACAATAGCAATAGTGTCAAGTGTGCGATCATGACAACTTCAAAGATTGAGGACCACCCAAACAAAGAAAAATGCTTAAATAGCTGTCTTCCAGAATACCAATCCAACCAAATTATTAATTTAAATATAGATGGACAACTTAGTAACTAAAGTACAAATTAAACACGTAACACGGGAAATAGTCACACATTTAACGAATTTATAGGCTTCAGGGCTTGGCATGCCAAGAACTCCAATACAAAAAGAGGGCCTTATTAGTAGTAACATGTGAATTAGGTTTATGAAGCACTGAATAAGAACATCAAGTTCCAAAACAAAAATAGTTCATCATGTCTAACAAGTAAAGTTTTCCACAACAAATGAAGCATGTTTGATAAAAAAAACTAACTCTAGATTAGTATGTCAAGACTCACGACAAACATATTATAAACTAAATACCTGTCTCCAATTAAAAAGCTTATGGCAGATGGTAGAGAATGAAAGATAAGTGAAATACCTGCTGCCCTGAATCTATATGGATATGTCCTTAATGGATCCAATTGGGTTGCAACATCCAGATCAACCTTTGCCATCTCAAGGTCACAGTATTCTGATCGTTTCTCATATGCTGAGGCATTGCTCTCTGCCTTCTCAATTAGCTTGGTCATCTCATCATATGCAGCTTTTCTTTGATTTTTCTGATGATAAACACGTGCTAAACCTTGATGAGCTCTTGTATGCCTAATTGCAAGGGCGTTCTCATAGCATGCTTTTGCAAGATCAAGCTTGCCACAATCTACATAAATACTCCCTAAGTTATTTAGTGCCTACAAAATATTGCAGAGGACAATCAAATGACTGGAGAACAAAGACTTAAAACAAAAATAAGAATAGTGAATGGCGTCACTAACTTGTCCTTTCCGAAGACCATCTGAAGGACATTTAAGTGCTTCTTCCAGAAGTTCGATAACGTAAGAAGCAGATTCATGATCCAGACTTGTATCTGCTAAAACGTATGCTTTTAGAAAATAGGCTTCAAATGATCTCTGAATTGTAATTGACCTATCAGCCCTAGCCAGCGCTTCATCCCTATAGCCAGTGTCATATAATATCCATCCTTCATAAATTAACCTTTCTTGCATTGAGCTAGAATGGTTTCTCGCCATCCTCAAACTGCGCATTGCAGCCTTTTGGCAGTTTAACCTATGAAATTCATACATGTGAGGCACTCTTCTTGTTATAGAATTTATTTACTGGTGTTGACAGACCAAAAAGCATTAACACGCTCAAAACAAATCAAATCTCTAAATACCAAAAAGAGCATCATGTAGTGTGATAAGCTTATCAACTCCAGAAGAATGAGTAGTAAATACCATAAAAATACAATGTTGAAGAAGAGAGATACTTCCTATAGCTTTGATTTACGGACGTGCTTACCTCAAAAGGAGTAGAGACTGACGAAACTCCAGCAGACTCTTTCCAGGATCATTCTCCAGCATCTGATGTATAATAGCCAAAGAACCAACATCATCTACAGAAGACCATTGCTCATATAATTGAATCCAGCATTCAGCTTGACTCTTTTGCTGCACCACATGGCTAAGGAGATGAACCAAGTCTTTGCCTGTGATCTTTTCATTTGAAGTTATATAATTTGGTTCCAAAGTTAACAATGCCCTGATATCTCTTATGGCACTGTCATAATCCTTAAGTGCAATAAACATCCTAGCCCGGAATTCTAAGCAATCAGGAGAGAGCTTAAATCCAATTATTTTATCAAGCTCTAAAATTCCAGCTCTTATCTGCTTCTCCTCCACCTTTATCAGGGCTCTATATTTATACGGAAATGAAAGAGAGGGGTCCAATTCGGTTGCAACATCCAAATCAACCCACTTTTCCCTTCCCATATTGTAAAGAGCACGTTCCTGATACATCCACCCAGTAGGCTTGTGCTCAAACATGAGTGAACTAATTAACTTGTAGGCTGAATATGGTTGACCCTGCTTGTACTTGGTTCTGGCCACACCAGCCACAGAATACAAATGACCTGCTTCAGCTGCTGCCTCAAAACTATGCTGAGCATCTTTATACTCTTTCCTTTCAAGCAGCACACACCCCAATTGGTGGAAGGCAAGGGCCTTCTGCCACCTTTCAGTAGCACATTCCCCCAGCCTTTCTAGTAACATCACTGTAGTTTTTGACACCATGCTTTCCTCCATAGCCACCTGGCTCAAGAAATAGTACAGTAAGAAAGAATCATACCCCACCGTGGCCAACCTTTTCCTTCCCTTAGAACTACAAAAGACATTCATCACATTAGAATTACACAAAGAATTTGGTAGCTCCCTGAGGAACACTTGTAAGCAGGAAGCCACAAGAAGGGGTGCTCTCTCTTCCAACCCATACTCAATAAATATCAATGCATCTTCAACACTTTCAACAATTGAAGCCAAATGAACATCACAAGCAGCTTTCATCTCCTCACAACAGAACCTATTGGCAAACGAAAGCATCTCCAAAACAGTCATGGGACAGAAAAAGTCTAACCTCTTAGCCCTGCTATACAACTCCACAGCCCTCATACCCTTAGAGGATATCCCATTTTGGCTGAAAACAATCTTCCTCATCTTGGACTCAGAAAAGCCACCATAAAGCATAGCCTTAAAAGTGTCAGACAGAGCTGCAATTCTCCACCTAACACAATCAATTTCCTCACTCCCAATGCAAAAAGAAATATCATTTTCCTCATCCGGCAAACCCAAACGCACACTTTCTCTAGTGCTAGTTTCCTGTTTCGTCCCTTGCGGACACTGGCACCTATCATTGATTGAACAAGGACTAAACCCATGCACCAAATTTCCCTTTGGACATTCAATAGCACAACCACCACAATCCATTGAAGACAAACCTTCAAGCTCATCCTCCCTCCTCTCAAACCTCAACCATGCCGAAAGCACAACCTTGGAAAGAACATCCCCAGCGTTTTGCCTCGCTGTTCTGATACATCTCCTAAGAAGCTTCTGGTCTCCGAGGCCGCGCAAAAGCATGAACTGCTCAACACAAAGTGATGCTTTCTCAGATTGAAGGCAGCCCTCTTGCCTGTGGTAAAGTTCTGCCAAGGCCTCCACGAGGTTGATGGGTTTAAGATAAGGTTCTACGGAAGGCTCAAGAGAGTCAGCAGAAGGGAGCTGAAGAGACACAACATGGTTTGCAACTGCCGAGGTTTTCGTGCTGCTGGATTTGGACTTTGACACCAGTGATCTGATTGTGTTGGCTCCCCCTGTGGCCTTGTTTCTTCTGCTAGTGCCTTCTGAATTGAGGGCATGAACTTGGGTGCTCTTGAAGCGTTCAACGAGCTTCAGGCCACGCATTTTTGTTCTCCTTTTTTTTCTCTCAGTGGACACAAACTTTGCCTTCAAGCCCCTGTTGGGATAAAGAGCTGAACTTTGGGGTGCCCATAAGTACTAGGGGCGTGAAGGTTGAACCTTTGAGTAAAAGATGCTTCCAAAACCAAAACCCATCAGAGAGAGAGAGAGAGAGGGAGGGAGGGGAAGAGCTTGCAGCACCCAACCCAACAACAAAATAGCTTACAGCTGAAAAAGAATGCTTTTTTTGCTTTGGTACGAGTGTTTTACTTTTACATGGTTCTTTTGCATTGGTGGGGAGAAAAAGTGGCCTAAACAGAACTCAGTATCTTAAAAAGGTGTTAATTTTAGGCTTTCTATCACGAGGCATAGTTGTGAAATTGATTGTATTTTATGGTTTTAATTCATTTCTATAAAATACATATTTATATTGTGTCAAATATGTCAAGAAATAAAATATAGGAATATTGGAACTTCTAGATAAAATAGAGATATTAAATTTTTTAAGAAAACTAATTAATAAAATATATATATATATATATATAAAGACTTATAATCAGTTCAAAATTTTCAAAATATACCATATGTTACTATATTTATTTAATTTTAAATTAATTATAAAAAAATATAATCAATAAAATTCATTACCATAATAAAATTCCAAATTAATGCTTAAATAATAAAAATCTCATTGCTCTAAGAGTTCTGCATGTAGGATCATTTTTAATGTATTTAACTTTAAATGTTGGGTCTCATTTTTGGATATTTAGGTATGTTAAATATTTAATGAATTTTTTGCTGTCTTTAATAGTCTTATTCAATTGAATAAGACTACTTCCACATGTGATATAAAAAAATTATGATTAAATAATTTTAATGTTTCAAATTTTAATTGTATCATTTAAGGTTCTTTGTATTTTTTTTCATTTTACAATAAAGTTCTTTAATTTGTTTACATGAAATATTTAATAAAGTTAATTAACTCAACAAACTAATTTCAACTAAAATGACTTAAATATGGGGAGAAATCAAGATCAATGAATTTAGTTATTCTTTTTGTTGTTATCTGTAAGATATAAATTAAAAGTGGGGCATATTTTTTTATAAGAATATCCCTAATGCATAATTATTTATATTAATTTGGCAAATCTTACGGTACCAAATAAATTTAAGTACCCGCACTCGCAAAATTTACAATAGTACTATATTGTTAATGTGATGTGTAATTTAATATTGTGAATCCTGCAATTAATCCATTTATTATAATTTAAAAAAATCCATTAATATTTCTCATTTATGAGATAAAAAAATTAAATACTAATTTTGTATAAATAATGTCAGTTCATGTGTTCTAATGTAAATTAGTTAAATAATATTTAACTTCAAGAAACTTTTATAAATAACGACATTACAAATTGTGTAAGACTTAATACATAATGTCCCTTGTTTTTAGTTATTTTTAAACTATATTACCTTTAATTAGATAAAAAAAATTACACAAACAAATAATTAAAACATATTAATGATAACTATAGTTTAAAAAAAAAAGAGATAGCTTAAGATGCACAATTAAAATTAAAATCTAATACATTCGAAATAACTTCTAGACTTTAGACTATAAAAAACAGTATTTGAATGAATGATGATAGTCAATTTCGATGGATTTGGGGGAAAAAAATTTAGAAAGTTGAAGGTGAAGAATCATTGCTGGTGAGAAAAAAATTGAAAAGTCACACCTCTTGGAAAAACGGGAAAGAAAAGAAAAAACACAAGATAGCATAATAAATTATGTGTATTTTTTTATTGTTATAATAACAATAATAATAAATAATTAAAATTAATATTAAATAATAATAAATTATTAGTATAAAATAAAATAAAATAAAATAAATTATTTTTAATCTTTATTTTTTTAATTTAAACATTTTATTTTCATTTTTTATATTCATTTATTATTATTTTTCTCATTTCTTTATTTTCCATCTTCTAATCCAAAAAAACTAGTAATGGATTAAAGATTAAAAATTTGTTTGAATAAATTTCATAAAAACTTAATAAAATTAGTTTATATATAAGTTAGTTCATAAAAATGTTTATATAATTTTCTAAACTGACCTTTTTAATTTGTATATAAATTAATTTTAATTTACCAAAAAAAAAATCTTACAAATTCTTCTGATGGAAAGATACTGTGACACTAATCACACGATGCAATAGTTTTGTCGTTTAGCATATTCGATAGTTGTGCTGATAGGCACGCAAATAAACAACTCCAAAACCATGTAACCTAATAACCATGTTAATTTTGCTTTAATTATTTCACTAAATTACTCTGATACTCTTTCTAATTCAGGTCATATTATATTGGTAAGTAGGGTTGTTCAAAATTAAACCACTTAATCAAAAACTAATATAAAAATTGATTTTTTTAATACACTTCTTTTCTAGACTAAAAGATTTATTTTGGATTTGAGAAGATTAAGAACCAACCAAATCATTTATTGTATTCAAATATAATATTATAAGTTTAAAATTAATTACCAAGTGATGTGTATAATTTGATTTGATTTATTATATATTATGTAATTTTAATTATAAATTTATATAATTTATTTATGAATATAAGAAAATTTTGAGAATATTAATATAATAATTATTATATAAAATAATTTAAAGCGATATATAAAAGTTTTAATATTATTTTACAAAATATATTTTATAATTTTTTTACAAAACTATTTAACAACATTAGAATAACTAATTATATGGAATAACCAAATATTAATTAAATTCAAATTTTATATTGAAATTAAACTAAATCAAGTCTAAACGTAGATATCCTTACTTACATTTCATTTTTTTTTATTCTACAAACAATCATCTGAAATGTATAATGTAATGGCACGATGCATGTACATCATGTTCTATGAGTTGATTAGTTCATTAACATATAATCATTATTAAAGTGTAAATGTTCTTTTACACATTTTTATATCTTTGCTTTAAGCTAAATTATGAATGTGTTACTTTTAGATAAACACATTTAATTTGGTCTAATCCTTTTAGATTCATTAACCCGCAAATTTTGCCTTTGGGTTGGGTGGATTTGCAAGACAAGCAAAGGTGCTTAAGCTAACCATTCCAATTATTTTGTGGTTAAGTGGTCCTTTCGCTACCAAACAGGTCATAACATTTATATATATATATATATATACATTCACTCCACAAATTAAATAAGAAGCTTTTGAAATTCCCGCTTCTTGTTTTTTAATTATTATTTTCAACTCCTCCATCAAACCAAAACAAGCGACTATGAATGAAGTCAACTTTTGGGTGTGGACCCATCAGCATTGTAATAAATGAATTTGTGAATATTAGTTGAGTGTCTACATCATAAATGACCTTTTTTTTTTTTTTTTTCATTTTTGGCTTTAGGTAAATGGAGTTGTTAAGGGTTTTCTTGGGTGATGGTATGATTTTACAAAATAACCTACATAATATTAATATTGATATATGATGTTAAAATATGAGCTTGACGTATCTCTTACTCATGGTAGCTAAGTACAATTTTTTATATACATTTTAATACGTATTTGTTTCAAAATTGTTTAAATTTAAAAAATAACCACTTACTGGTGAATAAATCATAAATAAATTCAAATAAGATATTTTGATACCATATTTAATAAAAAGACTTAAAAAATAATTTTATAGATATATTCTATTTCTGTATCTATTTCTATTAAATATGAAATTCTAATAGTTAAGTAATATTGTTCAGTCTGGTTTCGATTTTAATGGAGAATTTTTACATTTTTTTCTTAAATTAGGTAATCCTATATTTTTAAATTAGATATAAGGATGTGAATTATGTTTGTACATGTCCACTTTGTTCTTTCTTCATGTACTTGTCTTTATTTAAATTATTAAATCACATTTAGTTTATTATGTAACATAAATAATTTATTTTTATCATTATATTTGGTCCATTATTTTGTTTTATTTGAAAAGTTTATATATTGGTGCATAATTTTTTATTTTCTCTCAATTGTGTTACTTATTCTATATCCATTAAATTCATTTACGTCCTCAATGTACTTCATGTATTATCTTTATTCTAATTACATTTTTTTTTCTTTTGTGTTGTATTCTTCATTGCATTTTAAGAAATATAAATCTTTATTTTATAACATTCAATCTTTTTTAAGGTACACATTGAATCATTTCTATTTTTTTAATATTTCTTTTGTCACGTTAATATGTGACTATTAACTTTTAGTGTTTGGTTGTTTTTTATTCCTTTGATTCTCAATTTTGTTTTATTTGAACAACTTTTCTTTTGTTATATATTTTTCCATTATCTCTTTAAATGTTTAACTCATTTAAAATTCACTAAAATTATCAAATGCTTGAGATATTTTGCCTTTCAACATTTTGCAAAAATAATAGGTGTTATATTTGTCTTGAAATTTCAATTATGTATAATTATTATTTAATGTTGTGATTTTTTTTATAAAAGATTATTTAATTAATATTAAAACAATATGAGAGTAAGGAGAGGTGCAAGTACAATTATATTTGCTATCCAATGAAAACGAAGATAAAATACAAATTTCTTATCTAATGAAATGAATATGAAATTTTACTCGAGGATGAATATAGTTAAACTCAAACACACTTTACTTCATCTGTAGATTCTAACTTATATATAATTAAAACATATATTAAATAATAGAAAAAAGAAACCTCATATATATATATATATATATATATATATATATATATATATATATATATATATATATTCTACTAAAAATATACATTACGAAATTGAATAATAAATTTTATGTACACCCAGATAAAGATGAAATATTGTCTTAAAATATTTCACAAAAAATAAATTTTATGATGTAATCATTAAATTATAATTCAGTAAATTATACTATAACTTTTTTCATTTTTTTAAACTAAACATAATTTCCTTTTTTTTTCATGTTTACAATAATGTTGTCGTATGAGTACACAAATAATATTTTTCAAACAATTTAAAAGGATTAATGTAATGTTAGTGAAATACTTTTTAAGCCATTGAAATTAATTGGTGGGAGGATAGAAAAAGAAAGTATTGAATATAATGGCCATTATTTATTCCTTGTAATGTTAAACAATTTAAGAGTTTTTTATTATGTACTCTCAGAGTAATTACATAAAAACTCGTTCAATTAATCTATTTGACAGAAACTTCAATTTACCAATGAATTGATAAACTTTGACTTTTGTTAAAAAATATTAAAACTATTCTGCCACTTTCGAACTTGTCCCTTTATAATAATACTGATATCACCTCACTAAACTTTTGTTATTCTAAAATAAACTCCATTAATCAGTAAAACATTGCTTGATTTTATTGAAGATAAACTCAGAAACCATTATTTTGTATTTTGATGTAAAGCAAAATGGTCCATTTAAGCTGAATAAAAAATACAAGAATAAATAGGTGGAAAAGGTATGCATTTAAAGAATCCACAAAGTCTCCACCAACACGTGCATGTGCCTGGTCATGCATGACCATATCCAAATAAAGTGATAAAAACAAATAAAATCTGAACATTCATGGAGCTAATTATTGGGGACCCAGAAACCTATTAGATCTACCAATTCCTTTTTGCAAATTTGTTTATAGTTTTGAACCATCGTGAAGGATGTATAATTGGGTCAATAATTAGATGTGTACACAAAAGAATAATTTGTTCAGATCAACACAAGTGGAATGGTTGATGTGAAAGAAACAATGGAATCAATGGTGAATATATGCTAAAGCCATCTCGGGATAGCAAAATGAGTAGAAACAATCACCATGTGACACCACTCAACCATGTTCTTCTTCTCTAAGTTGTGATGTCCCACCATGCATCCACACATACTTGTCCAAGGAAATCACTCAAACTAGTACTACTTAAAACCAGCTTTTAACAACCATTAAGATAAATTTCTAAACTATGTATGGGATTATAGTAATCATTGTTATAAGTTTAATAGTTTAACGATAGCATGAACCATTATAGTAAAATAATGTTTTAACTACAATATAAATTTTCATCATAAAGGAATTTAATAATAATAAATAGACTCGTAATCGTCACAGAAATAAAATAAAAAGTAAAGAATGCTGAGGAATCCTATAATCACCCTTAAAAGTGTGAATGTTTTTTTTTTTTTTTTTTATATTTT
>Ga0209700_102657_pt1 | contig 35764 bp, 24 predicted proteins | sample SiratroredBW_FD_187528 | JGI IMG/M metagenome (GOLD analysis project Ga0209700, IMG submission 187528) | Root nodule microbial communities of legume samples collected from California, USA - Siratro red BW (SPAdes) (version 2) | ecosystem: Host-associated > Plants > Roots > Nodule | place: USA...
AGCAACTTAGAGTATATCCTCCCTTATAGCAACATCATTTGCTTTGCTTCCCTGTAATACATTATCATTACATATAACAATAAAAGAAAAAAAAAACACAAAGAAGTGTAAGCTAAGTATTTAAAACATGCTTAAAATAAACATTCAAACATTTATAATTAAAAATTAAGTTACATTTCAATATTCCATAAACATTGACTCTATTTTCGAAAGACTCGTGTATTGAATTAGACTTAGAGGTTAACACCTATCATATGACCCTTCTAAATGTGAAATCCACATTCTCCAACCTATCATAACATCATCTAAAATTACATCCATATATATCAGTCTTGACCAGCTCTTTCAAAATGCAGTTTCAGTTAAATGGACTTCTTTCAACTCTCACCGCCTGGTACCCTGTGATTATAAGGTACTAGTAGAGTCATGATACTTCCTTCTCGACAAATCCTCAAACAATGCACAACCTATATTTACACGGTATTTCCTTTTCTGAAAATACTAAGTTCATAATGTTATTCCATAAAAATAATCAACACATCAAAATCACATGTTACTACTCATACATGTTTCAATAAGAATTTCAAAAATCAAGCTACCAAGACTAACAATATCAGAGAATTCCTCTATTATCAATTAAAGCTAAATTTGAATAAAATATCAAATTAATTCAACTCATTCCATGTTCAAAATCAGTTCAAACCTTACATAAACACATTCACTTCTCAAAACCTACGTACTCAAATTGAACATAATACATAGCACTCAATATATAATTCCTAACTATATCAAAAATTATGGATAAATATGTAATACAAGCACACATTTAGGTCTTCTATTTGGGTTTTATATAGTGACTTAAGAGTCAACTTCCCTTACCTGTCTAAGAAGTGAATCACCTATAAAAAAACTCCAAGGTACTGCTTGCAAAGATAACTCAACCTGCAACATACAATTCTGATCAATGATCTGAACCTACCCTTAGGATCCAAAATGAACAAAGATCATTCTTGATATCTCTAAGACTACATGCATGAAAATGCATGCAAATCTTCTTTTTTACAGAAATCCTAAATCACTCAAAAATAAGAAAAAATTGGTATTTACCTAAACCAAAATAGTGACCTACTGAGCTTACTCTACCCATACCAGGAATTGGATGAGAACTTTTGATTTTCAATTGGAATCAAGAAGCAATGAAATTTTCTTAGAAAAAGAGAAAAAAAAACAGAGAAGGGATTTAGAAATTTTTAAGACAGAACAAAGAAAGTTCAAAAAGAGGTTTTTGGGGCATTTTGAGAGACAAAGAGAGGTAATGACTTTTTAAAAAAAAATCCTAAATCCTTACATAAACCTCTTAGAATTAAATTAAATTAAATAAAAAATAATAATATAAACGATAATTAAACTTATTGTTTTGTGTATTATAGAAGTTATTTGATAGAAAATTTGGAATAAAACGTTTTAATATAAAATCAGTGTTATCAACTCACTTAACAACTAGGTTATAATTGCTTCGATTCAGAATAATCTTGAACCTAAAATTATTTTTTTAAACGTGTGAAGTTTATCTAAAATGTTAATTAATATTTATCTTAATTTTGAAAAACCTCAAATAAAATCAAACATTATATCGTTATAAAATAATAGAGGAAATATGTTTCTTGAATACATGAAATTTTAAACGTTGGACGCAGTTAGGTATTAATAAAATTATTATCTATCAATAACGTTTTCATTGAAATAAACATGTGTTTATTGTTAATTAAATTATAATTGACAAGGTGACTAGATTTTTTTATACGAAAATAGCACAAAAGGAAATACTAAGGTCATATATTGACGACGATTGTCCACTAACTTTCTACCTGAAACCATATCCCTAAATGACAAATGGGACCCTCCACTATTGAGAGGTCACCATTTCACCAACCACCAAATCACCAATCAATCACCAATCGTGTGTGAAGAGTGAACTATTTTCTTTAAGGATTTTCAATATGAACATCAAGAGAATGCCACCATACTCATCCAAGTAATTATTTGTGATTGTGAAGACCTAATCATTGTTGGTGATAAAACCAATCTTGTTTTCTACACGTCTGTCTATGCAATTACTTATATTTTATGAACTTTTAGAATATTATATGGCTAACTAAATGTGTGAACTTTTCCAAAATTACTTACGTGAATTTGACCTCTAACCTTTCGGCCACATAGTAGGAAATAGTTAGAATTTATTGCATGGTAGCGTTAACCTATCTAATGTCAAGCGTAAGTGTTAGAAAAATTGGTAATGATAATGAATGCACCAATTACAAGGTAACAAATAATAGAACTATCTCCGTATAATATAAAACAATTAGAACAATTATAATAAATGTAAAATCTGATAATATGTGTAGAAATTTAAAAATAAATTAAAGAATAATTTTATATATTTTTTATCAATACTTAAAGGTTGGAATAATATAATGAACTTATTAAGATTAAATCTCATCTATCTTTTTTTTTCATATATTATAAAATTTATCTTTTTTTTCTAACAATAATCCATATCAATCCAAAAAATTATAATAAACGAGATTATTTATTGATTGTCAATTCCTTAACCAATTATATAGATAAATCTTACATGAATACAAGGATCTTAATGACAATAAATTAATCACACTCTACTCCTAAATACAAACTTTAAGGTGAATTAATTTCATTCTAGATTCAAAAACTATTTTCCAATACTTTTAAGAATCAATTTATGGATTTGTACAACAACCATAAGCACATAATTAATAAACTGATATATTGAAAGAGAAACATTTATGATAAGACATAATATGAGTCCAAATATGATAACATGAGAGTTCGAAAAGGTTTTAATGTAACCCTAACATTGAGTGATTTAGCTCTTCATAGGCATGGGGAAACCAAACATTACAAGAAGAATGATAGAATAAGAAGATTATTCCAAACAAAGCCTAAAGATGTTTTCAATAGTCAATTTCATTCATTGTTCTAGCCAAATATATCTCACCCTAAACTCCAAAAGCTTATTAAATATAATACAAATATCGATGCTCATGCCCAGCTTAAAATGTTGCGTCGGGCACTACTGTATCAGATTGCTATCAAGTCCAAATTGCACCTGACCCATGTCATGTGCCCCAGATGCAATTCTTTGGACTTGTTGTCAGATTATCCTGTATTAGGCATGATTTTCTTGCGTTGGACATGACTTCTTTAATTAATCTTTCTCTTCTATCATCTTTCAAGTATTTCATCATTCATCTTCTGATCTGATCAAAATTATCCCTAAATACACACATAATTAGTGATTAAATCCTTTTTTCTACTCTTATCATCAATTATTAACACAAATTCAAATAAAATTTAGAATTAAACAAATTTTAAGAATGGAAAGAGTTTATTTTAGTCCTAAACTAGGCCCATCATAGCATGTAAATTAACTCTATCAGCATGGGTAATGTAATATGTATGCATATATGTATTTGCAAAAAGAACTTAGAGTAAGTGCATTGTGGGTTGGACCAAAACACTAAGTCATGCAAGAGACATTATTGAAAAATATGCAAAAATGTGTACAAGGGGAACAAGCACTCTTAATACAAAGTGATGCATACTAATAGGAAAAAAAAGTGAAAAAACACAACATCAACAAAACCACTATAAATAGAAGCATGCAAGATTTAACAATCCTCCTCAAACTACGTTGTGGACATCAAGGACACCAAGTTTGGAGAAGATTTTATTGAAGTTCTTTGATTCGAGTGACTTGGTAAAGACATCCACAAGTTGTTGATTAGATGAAATGGGAAGCAATGAAACAAATTGGCTTGAAGTTTTACACAAACATCATGATAGTAAATATTAATATGTTTTGTGTGTTCGTGAAAATTGGTATTGGAAGGTACATATCTAGCATCTTAATTGGTGTAGTATAGTGCAACTGTAATGATACGATCCACTCTAAGGTCTTTTAGAAGATATGTTATCCATTGAATCTCACATGTGGCAGTAGTTAAAACACGATACTCAACTTCAGAAGCTGAACGAGAAATATTAGTTTGTTTCTTTGATTTCCAACTTATAAGAGAACTACCAAGACAGACATAATAATTGATAATGAGTGTCGTATGTCTTGGCAAGCCATGTGATAAGAATTGCTTAATTCTTTGATTTGAAGATTGAAATTATTGAAGAAAAAAAAACTTTGTTTATGAATCAAAAAATGTTTTGAGTAGCATTATAATAATATATTGTAAGAGCCTTCAAAAGTTGGCTAAAAAATTGAATCACAAAACTTATATTTGGTCATGTATTAGTCAATAGAGTGGCCTTCTAATGATCCTTTGATAAGCAACAGTGTCATAAAGAGTAGCATTTTTGTTGAAGAAACTGTTTGTATCCTTTATCATAGGTGTTGAAATGTGCTTAGCAACTAACAAACCAATGTCAACTAAGATGTCAAGGGTGTACTTTCTTTGACATATGTGGATACCATTATGAGATCTAGCAACTTCAAGGCCTACAAAATACTTTAATTCACCAATATCCTTAACTTTGAACATGTGATCAAGATGAGTGGTGACATTTTAGATTTCTTAGAAAGAATTCCCTACAAGTGTAATGTCATCAACATATATAAAAGTAAATACATTACCTTTGGTACAAAGGGAATGATTAACATAAGATTGAACACAACCAGTTTTCCGTAAAGATGACGAGACTTGGCAAATCACTTTCTGCTAGCTTACTTCAAATCATATAGTGATTTTCTCAATTTGCACACTTGGTTGTCTTTGTCAATGATTATTCTAGGAGGAGTTGCCATATAAACATATTCTTCCAAATCTTCATAGAGAAAGACACTACAACATCTAGTTATCATAAAAACCAATTACACATTATAGCTATAACAAGTAGAACTCTAAAAGTGATCAGGTTTGCCACTGGAGAGAAGTTGTTCAAATAGTCTATTCCTTCAAGCTAATTGTAGCCCTTCGATACTAAACGGGCTTTGTATCATTCTATGTTGCCATTATCCTTATACTTGACTTTGTAAACCATTTGCAACCAATAGGTTTTTCTCCATGGACTAATTCAATCAAAATCCATGTATTTTTTTTCAAGCACATCAATCTCTTTTTTCATAGCCTCACACCATTCGAGAATTTGAACAACTTGACTATAATTTTGGGTTTAGAGTTGGTAGACAAGGCAAGGATGAATTGCAAATGTTTTTGTGAAAGTTTATTATAATTAAGAATAGAAGATATAGGATAAGTTATTTTCCCAGTTTTTGAAGTGATGTTAACAATGTTAGAGACGTTGCGATAATAATTTTCAAGAAAATTAGGAGTTTTTCTGATTCTTGTAGATCTTCTCAAATAATTAAGATTGTCCTACATCTGATCAGCTTGTGTGTGTGTGTGTGTTATTAAGGACGGGCATCTGATTAGCTTTTGTGTGTGTTATGCATGACAGTTTTATAATGGATAGGTGACTCTAAGAATAAGTCAAAGAAATTTTGTTTTTTAACAACATCAATCTCAATATTTTGCCTTCTCTTATAAGGGAAGATCTTTTTTTATGAAAGATAACATCTCTTGAGATTAACATTTCTCTCATTTTTATATCAAGAACAATGTACCCTTTTGTTCCATTTTTGTATCTTATAAAAACAAATTTTTTAAACTTGGGATCAAGCTTATATCTATTTCTTTCTAGCGAAGAACCAAAATATAAAGATGTAAAGACTCTTAAGTTTTTAAGATTAGACAATTCTTTATCAATCAGCTCGTAACGAGTTTTCTTGTTTATAGCAGCGAGGGAATCTCTTTATAAGGTGAACAACATGAGAGAGGGCATATGACCAGAAACCAATAGGCAAGCAAGATCAAAATAAGAGACTACAAGTAACGTTTAAAATGTGATGATGTTTCCTCTCAACAATTATATTTTGTTGAGGGGTTTCGATATAATGGTGGATGATCCCCATTTTGTAATATATATATCATTCCAAGCAAATTCTTGACCATTATCAAATCTAACAGTCTTAATTTTGGTATTAAAATGATTCTGCATCAAGAGTAATAAAGCTTAAGATAGCAATTTAAGTTTAAGTTTTACTATGCATAAAAAAGATGTAGGTATACATGTTACAATCATCTATTATAGCAAGCAAAAGCTATGTTTGTATATGAACGGAATATTAAAGGGATCCCGTATATTAACATGAATCAATTTAAGAATGAAACACTTTTATTATGGTTAAAAGACAATCTGTGTTGTAAAATAATATTTTAGGGATGACCAAGCCTATAATGCCAAGATCTATGTTATTGTTATGAGAATTATATTCTTCTTATTCTGAATTAGTGCAGTTAATAACATGTGTGTATTTACTTCCTTGTAATTAATGAAGGCCATTATTCAAATTAATTATCCCAATCATCTTTTGAGAATCAACATCTGCATCTGACAAAACTTAAAGGAAAAATTAGTCTACTTTTTAAAGAACTTATCATGTACTGCATAAATATTAAGTTGAACTTAAATTCTGGTGTATAAAAAACACTATATATATGTATAAGTGTTCTTAAAAACAACAATTCCAAAGTAATTTGCAACAACTTGCAATCCATTTGGTAATTGAACAGTAATAGGTTTGATCTTGTAATAATTGATAAACTGAGATGTAGTGTGAGTGACATGGTATGTGGCTTCTATGTCAAGAATCCAAAGAATTGTAGTGTTTTTACCATTCTTTGATGAGATGAAACGGTTGGAAACTCACAAGTTAGGTTTGTCGATCCATGTGTGGAATCAATCTTTGACTCCTACATGAACTTCCATATCTGCTATATTTCTCCTCGAATAAACTTAATATCATTTTGATTCCTTGCATATTGGTTAATCTTTGTGATGTCACCAAGGTTTTCTTCTGATATGATAAAATTCTTACTAGTTGAAAGATGGTTAATAACATGATCATTTCTTTGTTTGTACTAAAGAGGATAACATGTTTGGAATAACAATCTTCAACATCGTGAAGAGTGCATAAATGTGATGATAGTGCAAATTTTAATGAATAAAATATTGATTAAAACAAATATCAATGAAACCTTTGCACATTAAACTTTCTTCCCAATATAGCAATGATTTGTGAAAAAAGATAATTTCTATTAAAAATTTTATATAATTAATTAATTTATATTTATATTATAATTAATTATATAATATAATATAATAATTACTGAAATAATAACAAAATTTATAAAATAATAATAAAAATAAAATACTATTAATATAAATGTTAAAAACAAAAAATAATAATAAAATCATAAATAATAATTATAATAATAAAAATAAAATAATAATAATTAAAATAATTTAATAAAATAATAATTTAATTTTTTTATTTTAAAATAATTAATAATCTTATAATTAAAAAAATAATAATTCGTTATTCACACTTATCAAATTAATTATATTTATTTTTAACTATAATTTTATTTACTAAAAAATTATTTTATTAATCACACCTATCACATCACTCACAAAATTTTATAAACTTTTTATTCATATCTGGTTATCTTTCACTTAATCTAACCAACTCAATTTTACTAATACTTTCATCTTAAATTCACTTTCTCAAATGTACTCTCTAATTCAAATAAAGCATTAGCATTACGGTTTCCTAGTCATGTGTTATGCTTTTAATACCTACATCACGATCTTTATCAAAAGAGTTGAACTTTTTTAGCGTGGATTCATATCAAGTTATATTGAGTTTTCAAAATAAAATTGTTTGTGCTGCTACTTAATGTTATTTTCGCTCAAATAAAACAAGTTTCATACTGTGGATTATATATAGTTACGTGTCTCGTAAAAGCAAACCCTTTTCTCGTTCTATATCAGCACATGCGTGTATATATGGTAATGAAATTGCTCCTACCATGCTTTTGTTTTCTTTGTTGGCAACTCCAGAAGTTTTTTAATGGCCGGAAGTTGTATTAAAAGCTAATTCATTGTCTACAATCCAATCCAATGCATCGTGGCCAATGAATCTTACGCATACAAAAAGATAGCAAGCAACCCATGATACATATATTTGAGGAACATCATTCTAAACATAAAAATATTTTTCCTTGGCACTTCTACTAGACCAAGTATGCATGAGTAGCACTATGAAATTTTGGAGGCTCCATATGAATATTACATAACATATTTGTCTTGGTACCATAAACCTACTAGAGCATGATGGCTTTTAGGGAAATACTTTCCTCCAGGTGAATCAAAAGAATAAGCAGTTCAGTCTTGCAGCCATATGGACACCAGAAATCATGAGCGTCTGACATAAAATACAATTCGTAATAAGAAAAATAAATAAAGAACTGACAACAATACTGAGCTTCAAGGAGTGAGGATGGGATGGCAAGAAAGTAGCAGTGTGAGACAAAACATGAAAATACTTTTTGTTGCCCCTTTTTAGTTCTTGCCAATCACACCTGAAAGGTTACTTGTTCTTGAAAAGTTCCAAACAGTGTTCTTGGTCCAAGTTCCTGCTCCAAAACTTCTTATAATATTCAGCATATGTATATCCTCTGTACATGGCTTCAGATCCATCTTCAGTGAGTCGTTTTGCAGGGCTTATTAAAGCCTCATCGTTTGGACAAAGAAATGAAGCCACAGAAAGCCTGGGCTTATCAACATTGACAACAGCACGGTGCCATACACTCTTATAAAGCCCATTACTCAAAGCCTGCAAACCACTCAAGTCCAATACGAAATCGGTTATTACACCTCAGCCTTTTGTTGTGTACAAGATCTAGCCCACAAAAGAATATTAAACTATTCATAAATATTAATATCAATTTTAATAAAATTTGTATACTTTTTTGCCATATGCTTTAATAAACTCTAGCTATAAATAGTTGTTGACTTTATATGTATGATTAAACATGGGCCAAGACCCAAACGCATAAAACCCACATGGGTGTAGACCATGAGGCTCCACCAAAAACGGCATGCACACATGCAATGAGCAAAGCTAAATGAAGCAAAACAAAATTTAAAGTAGTGTTTGGATGACAATATTTATGTATGCCTAAAGTTATTATTGAAAAGGAAATGGTAAGTTGCTGTATTAATATGTGTGTATGGTACTGACTCACCTGGAGTTGATCACCTATATTGATGACGAAGGCATTGGGTTGAGGTTTAACAGCGAGCCAGTTTCCGTCTTTGAGAACTTGAAGGCCAGAAACGTGGAGATCTTGGAGCAGAATTGTGAGTGCATTGGGGTCAGTGTGGCCGGGTAACCCATAAGTGAGTTCGGGTTGTGGGCATGCTGGATAGTAGTTCACTGCCATGTGTTGCCCTTGGTCACCCAAAACATTCTTTATGTAATCTTTCTCCAACCCCAAACTCTCTCCTATGTATTCCTCTATTCTCAACCCTAATTCCCGAACCTCTTCGCAGTATTTTTTCACGCTTTCCCTGCCGTTCATATTGCACTGGGTTAAAACAATCCAAATTCCAATTCATTAGGTTTAGCAACAATTTAGATTATTCTATTGTTCCTGGTGTTTGATTGGATTTGAGTGTAAAAAGTGCGGAGAAAAAGGGGAAAGTAAAAAGTAGGGGACAAGCATCAGATCTGAATATTAATCAATTAAGAACCTTACGTCAACACGCAAATATCTACTCACGTCACTGCTCAGTCAATGTCACGTCACCCAAATTAATGCCTTATCAGTACCCATCGAAATCAAATCCCAATTTGGCTCCTCACTCACATTTCACACATAAAACAAGGACAAAAACTATATTCAAAAGTAAACTCATTTACATTTTCATTATATAACTAACCTTATATTTTCCTCAAAACTTGATAGCTTCTGTGTGGATCTCATAATTTGTTATTGTTCTTTCACTTTTTTAAATATTCCAAAGTTTTCTGTTATTTTTTACAAATTTCATCTATACAGGCATATCGTACACTCAATCACAAACCAACTTAAAAATTAAATAATGAATAAGAGTAGCCTCATATAATCTTAATATTTTTTAAATTAATTTTATAGTTTTTGTAATATTTCAAACTGCAAATAATTCAAATATTCGTATCAAGAACACTTTTTTAGTGTCCTTTCAAAACCGATTTTACTTAAATTGTATCCTAAATAAATATATTAACTTTATAAAACTTAATTCTAAAGTCGTACAAAAATTAATTTTTTTGTTGAGAGTGTAATCATTACTGCACTTATTAAACTACACGCTATTAAATTTCACTTATGTTAATTAATTTAACTAATTTGTTTTTAAGCCTGGAGCATATATTCTTATGTCGTTAAGTAAACACATAATTTTATACTGTTGAGAAATAAAACGTATTTTTAAACAGTTATTATTTAAGTTTAATACATCACAACATATTATTGAATGAGATGTATAAAACATTTTTTGTTAATGCATTTCAATTATAAAATAAAAAAAAATCAAGAAATGAATCTAATTTAACTATGCTTGGAATATCAATGTAATTATTTATAAAATCTCATTGTTAGATTTTATTTTAATTTAAGTCATCATTAGGTTATGTTATTTAATTTTAATATTTTCTTACAAGTTTTGCTTCAATAGTAAAGTTTTGTAGCAGCTACATTTTTATAACTTTGTAAAACATAAAAAAATAATTTAGTTCTATAATTTAAACATTTTTATCTCAGAACCGAAAATTAAAAACGAACACTTATCTTAAGTCTACAAGTCTCTTCCTATCCTATCATCATACTTTAATAGAAATTTCTTACAAAAGTTAGGAATTATCCTAACTAGATAATGGAATTCTTTTGTTTTTTATGCCCATACTTGATCCGCTATATGTCTCCATCGGAGTTTAGTAATTTTCTAAACATTATATTATTTAAAGTTTTATTAAAAAAACAAAATATTATTTCTCTTTATTTTGAAGATTTATAATTTCAAATGTTTATCTTACTTTTTTTGATGCGTATGCTGAAGAAACAATGCACGTAGCCACATGATCAGGTCCATAGAAAAAGGTTAAAAGTAGATTAAAAAACATTATTTTCGTTTTGAGTTACGAAAAAAAAATAAAGTAAAAATATTTTATTTGAAATAATAACAATAATATATATTATTATCTTTTTTTTATCTGGTTCATTAATCCGCCTTCACTCAAAGTTTAAATTAATTAGTTCACTTTTTTAATAAAATATAGTATATTTTAAGCTTAGAGGTTATAATCGACAAATCCAACAAGCTTTCAAGATTTATATTTTTTTTTTATCAATCATATGCTAATAATAATTTCTTTTGAGTTTTCGAATTAAGTTTTTACAGGTTTTTAATATTTATCTTGTTTATTTAATCGTATACATAATGATATACCTTAATTTTATTTTATTTTTAAATTTTAGAATTTATCTACATTTCGTATACGTAGGAATATTTGAATTGAAATGGAAGGCTATATAAATAACTGATACTATAATTTTAATTAGTTTTAATTTTAAAAAAATGCGGGGTATGTGGATGGAGAAATAAATTGGCTGTAGATAAGGAAGGGTGTAAAAAAATGAAATAGAATGTTTTTAAGACTTTGAATTAAAAAAAAATGTGCTTGCTTAGGTAGATAAATGGGTGAAAAACTGTAATATAATTTCAATATCTTTATGTTAAAATATAATTCTTTAATTCATTGTTAAAATAAATAAATATCTTATGATATAGTAAATAATCTTCTCTCTCGTTTTCTTTATAGAGCAGAAAGTTTCTTTCTCATGTGGGTTCAATTAATTATCACTTGAAAAAGGTGCTTTCTCTTTTTCGTGTTCTTTTTTTTTTTTTTTCAACTCAATACTGTCAATAGTTCAACGAAACCTAGAAGGAAATCAGATTCAAAAACATTCAATCGATTCTAGTCTTTCTAGTTTTCTCTTTTTTTCCAAGACTCTTTTTATTTATTTATTACATAAGCAAACGATCCCCGACAGGACCACAATACTATACAACGAAATTTGTGCCAATTAATCTCCCACCATACGATAAACAGACACGTGCATTACTCAAAAGTTTATGTTTGTACTTTTCAAAAATATTTATCTCTCTATTAAGGGAGAATAAAAAAATAATTGTAATAAAATGAAAAATAGAGATATTATTACTAGGTATGACAAATTTGTTGATTTCATATAATAGTAATATTATTTTTTAAAATCACCTAGTATTGATTTGAAAGAAGAAAGTGGAGAGAGTAGGCAAGTGGAACAATCGAAAGAGTGAGATAAAAAAAGTATTACGTCTGTGATTTGGTTTGGTATTAGGAGGAAAGGCAAAAGGGTATGTCCATCTATGAAAAAGGGACCACAGTTTTGGTAATCCATCCAAAAGTGGAAAGCATTTGATTGGTCATTTTTTTTTTATGAAGAATATTTGCAAGGCATAAAAAGAAAGGTTAAGAGGTGTTTAGAAACATGATAAAGTGATGAAAAGGTTTTCTTCTAGGTTGTTGATTATTATAAAAGATGTGATGAAGCATGTAAGACCTGGTCAGCAAGAGCACTTGTCCACTAAGTGATGTATGGCTGAGACAGAAAGAGAGAGAGTGAGTGAAAGAAGACTTACTTGAAAGAGGGAGGATTAGAAGGCCATTCAGGAACATATTTGTCCAATGGGTAGCAATGAAGTCTTAGATAATCCCTCCAGTTATGCACAGTCTCTTTTTTCACATTGAAACTAGTGGAGAGTCTCGTTGTCTTTGAGGGGTCTTCAGAGTACAACTTCAGTTTCTCCTCTACAGGCAACTTGAAGAAACCATGTGCCACCTCTGTCATTTCCCTCACAGCTTCTACATCCACCCCGTGATTTATCACCTGCTTCAATTTTCATTTTAAATTATTTAAACCTTATTTCTTTAATCAAAAATATAATTCACAAAATGCACATCGCAAGCCTCTGCACCTGGAAAAACCCATAGAACCTGCACGCTTCACCGATTTGGTGCACAATCTGGGCTCTGTTTTCAGAACCCAAATCCACTGTCGGAACATCCTCGCACTCCGACACTTCGGAGAGACGAGGTCTCTCCGATTCTGGTCGGACGTAACTCTCCGGCAGATTTGAGAACTGGATTCCGGAAGAAAGCACCTTTCTGTCCATTTCTTAAATACCAACAACAAACTTCATAAGAATATGAAATAACACTATGGGGACTGGGAAGAGGGAAGTGATCGGTGAGCAGTTTCTTGAATGATAAGCCTAGGGCTCAGCATATAAGCATTTATATACAAGATGCAGGGAATACAAACAAGAGAAAATTTTTTATTTTTTTATTTTTATTTTTTTTAACGTCCTTATTTTGGACCATGTCCAAATCTCTCTGTTTCTTTTGTTATTTTAAAGGTTAATATTAAAATAATAATTACCCTCTGTACTGGACAAATTAGTTTCGTATCAAACAAAGATGTATTTTTGAGTCTGTATAAGAGTATCTGGTTAATATTCCCGGTTAAGAAACCATGTTTCTGCTTTTAGAAAAACCAGTCACTCTTTCACAATTTCTTTAGCGTTTGCCATATTTTAGTCAATGTAGTGGTGGATAAACGTGGTGGAGTTGGATTACATTGTTTTGAGTTGTTTCTCAAATACATTTTACAAAAAAACAGTGAAGCATTTGCCCTGAGTATTTACATTTCAGCCTTAATTTCAACTATATTTATTTTCTTCTTAAACAATGACGGTTATTTGTTGAAAAAATTTACATACATTCAAGAGGAGTGGTTAGACTGGATAGGAGGTCGGTTAACATGTATAATGAGCACTGTAATTTTAATAAATACTCTTTTCAATACATACGTGGCATATTGAAAATTTTTGGAATATAAAAAAGTTTGGTTTCTATATTTTAATTGAAACACGCCTGTTTTATGGATTTTTTTTATTTTAAAAAAACATAAATAAAAAATTGAGAGTATAGATTCTCATATTTCACTAATAAAAAAAATACTATTTAAAAACTAAAAACAACGTTGACAAACATACGATAGGTTTCTTTTTAAAATAAATGAACATACACAATATCGGTTGGAAACAAACTGACGTGGTGGTATATATCCTATATAGGTTAACATTAAAAATCGTTTTAAAAAAGACAGTAAAAATAAAAATTCAAAATTTTAAAAATTTAATTTGACGGTTAATATATTATATCTGTTATAACGAAAAAACCGACGTGATGTATAGAACCATGACAGTTGCTAAATAGTTCAACCGACGTGAAGTGAAGGCCTAATAAATTGGTAAAAAAAATTATTAAATTAGGGCTCAACATAACGTCGGTTATGGGTTGAGAATCGACATTCCCCTCAGAAATTGAAATTGGGATTTTTACAAGGTATATTACGTCAGTTCTCAGCCCACAACCGACATGATATATGTTGTTTTAACCCTTCCCCGCTTTTTCACTTTCACTTTTCTTCTCCCTCGAATGCGCGTGTTGTCTCCCTTCACTGTTTAACGTGTGTTTGTTGTATATTGTGCTCGTGAGATTCTCCATTCATCTCCATTTTACCCTTCGTCCTTCATTTGGGTTGAGAGCGTCATTTGAACGGTGCCTTTTTCATTTGAAGCTCCGTTCGAGGTACAATTTCATTTCAAGCTTTTGCTAGTTCTATTCACATGTTTTAGTTTATTTTTCATCCATTTTCGTTTGCTTTAAATGCTGTGGTATTTTATTGACTTTTTCTTCGGGTTTGGTGGTTTTAGAATTGCTCGTTTGGCTCATTTACGTGTCCTACTGTCTTCTCTATGTTTGGTGTCACCACTGCTCTTCAAGAGGTATGTTTTTATCATCTTTGAAATGAAATAACAATGTGATTGAGATGACTATCTGTATGATTGGAATGCTTGTCTAGATTTCAATGCTTTTTTGTGTATGTTTGATATATAAGTTACACGTATGGTACTAAGTCTGAGGATGTTCGATCTCTGACAATTTATATTTTATTTGATCACTCTTGTATGATTGGAATGCGTGTAAGATTGGAATGCTTGTCTGTATTGAAATATTATTTGTTTATAGTTTGATATATAAGAAATGCATTTGGATACTGAGTCCGGGGATGTTTGATCCCTGACAATTTATATTTAATTTGTTCATTGAGTAATGTGTGTGAAAATCTTTCACTAAATGTAGTCATGGATCGAAGTTGGATAAATACAAGTCGAATCAGTGATGTGTATGAGAAAGGTGTTGAAGATTTTTTAGAATTTGCTAAACGGAATTGAGCATCAATAAATGGAAGATATTACTGTCCGTGAGTGAATTGTGTGAATGAAAAAAGACTAGATATTGAGTTGATATGAGAGCATGTTCTTTGTGATGGTTTCTTGAAGAACTATACAACGTGGACTTGGCATAGTGAAGTTCTAGACTTACCATATGTATCTGAGCAAGATCAGTGAGAAGATTCTAATATATATTCTGAAGATTGCATGGAAGATATGATTCGTGAAATTAGAGAAGAGAGTTTCCACCAAGCCCATGTGTTTGATTCTTTGAAAGATGATTCACTAACAGAATTGTATCCTGGTTGTTCAAGTTTTTCACATTTGTCAGCAATATTACGATTATTTAATATGAAGACAAGAAATGGGTGGACTGATAGAAGTTTTACGGAATTACTTGAATTTTTGCATGAAATACTTCCACAAGATAATACATTGTCGACCAGTCACTATGAGGCCAATAAGATATTGTGTCCAATGGGTTTGGAGTATCGAAACATACATGCTTGTCCAAATGATTGTATATTTTATATAAAAGAATTCGAAGGACTGCATAAGTGTCCCAAATGCGGCGTATCAAGATACAAAGTAAAGGATGATGACGGGGATGAAGATGACATGAAAAAGGGTCCTCCTGCCAAGGTATTGTGGTATCTTCCAATTATACCACGTTTAAGACGTTTTTTCGCCAATGTTAATGATGCAAAGAACTTGACATGGCATGCAAATGGAAGAAAATGTGATGGGTTGTTACGACATGCTGCTGATTCACCACAATGGAAGAAAATTGACTCTTTGTATCCTGAGTTTGGAAGTGATCCAAGAAATCTCAGACTTGGTTTTGCAACTGATAGAATGAATCCGTACAGTAATTTAAGTAGCAAACATAGTTCATGGTCTGTTTTGCTAATTATTTATAATTTGCCATATTGGTTGTGCATGAAGAGAAAATATATGATGTTGTCTATGATGATATCAGGACCAAGGCAACCGGGAAATGATTTGAAAGATTTGAAACTTATTGGCTTAAATCTCATGATTGTCATGTTTTGATGCAAGACCTTCTCCTAGTGGCTATTCGTGGAATTTTACCAAAAAGTGTTAGACAAGTCATCTCTCATCTTTGTATATTCTTCAATGTTATTTGTAGGAAAGCAATTGATCCTACTAGGTTGGATGACTTAGAAAGAGAAGCTATCATTATCTTGTGTCAACTAGAGATGTATTTCCCCCTTCATTTTTTGATATCATGGTCCATTTAATTGTTCATCTGGTGAGATAAATTAGAATATGTGGTTCTGTGTTTTTACAATGGATGTACCCAATTGAGAGATGCATGAAGATATTCAAAGGGTGTGTGAAGAATCCATATCGACCAGAAGCATCTATTGTTGAAAGATGTATTGCAGAGGAAGCAATTGAGTTTTGTACCACGTATATGTTAGAAGTAGATGCTATAGGCATACCGAGGTCGAGGTATGAAGGAAGGCGAGAAGGCAAAGGCACACAAAGTGTGAGGATAGTTCGAAAAGATCAACAACAGGTACTTCAAGCACACTTGTATATTTTGAACAATACTGATGATGTTCTTCCTTACATAGATGAATACAAAATGTTGTTTAAGACAAAGAACCCACGTGTAAATGAGAAGTGGTTATTGAATGAACATAATAAGACGTTTTTGAAATGGTTTAAACAAAAAAAATCTTCAAAACGGTTGTGATGTTGATGATTTGAAATTGTTAGCACGAGGACCTAACTTTGATGACATAACATGGTCTGGGTATGATATTAACAAGTTATCTTTTTACACAAACACTGAGAATCAAAAAAGTACAATGCAGAATAGTGGTGTCACCCTTGAGGCAGAGTCAATGCACTTCACTAGTTCAAAAGACAACAATCTTGTGATGGCTACAATAAGTTACTTTAGAGTAATTGAAGAAATCTGAGAAGTTGACTACGTCAAATTTAGAGTTCCAGTATTTAAGTATAAATGGGTTGATAGTAACACAGAAGTGCATGTTGATGATTTGGGTTTTACCTTGGCTGATCTTGCAAAGATAGATTCTAAGGAAGATCCTTTCATCATGGTTTACTAAGAAAAACAAGTTTTTTATGTCAAAGATTCTTCTAATGAAAGGTGGTCAGTTGTTATACAAGGGAGAATTGAATATGATGTTGATAACCATGGCGATTCAATAGTCCAACATGTTGACAACTCAGTTTCAAGACACTTACCTCTTATCAATGAGGAAAATGATGTTGATGAAGTACATGCTACACAAAGTGATCACAATGAAGGAATATGGGAAAATATTATAACACTGTCAGAATAAAATAAAGTAATGTTTCATTATTTGTTGTTTTTATTTTGAATTTGAACATTGATAGTACACAATTTGAGCATTTAATGTTAAGCTTAATTAATTTTGTAAGTTTTAATCTTATGTTTGTGTTCTTTTTAGGTCATGGCTGATTCATAGAGAAAGAGTAGAGAACCTACACGATTGAGAGGTATTACTGCTAGTTGACTTGGTGGTTCCAATGTCCTAGTAGACATAGACCCTCAGACTGGGAGGGCTTCAAGCCCTAATTGTGCCCAATTTTCTAGCTATTTGGGTGTTTTGGCACGTACGAAGGTGTCTATTTTGCTTTCGACTTGGGATCATGTGACTAAAGCTGAGAAAAATATGATTTGGCAGGATCTTATTGTAAGTCATTGATTTTAAGCTTATTGTAAGTCATTAATGATGATAATTATGTGTTATATGTTTAATGACATGTTTATTTTATTTTGTAGATAAACTTTGAGTTTGCAACATCTCCATTAATTAGAAATAGGATTATGTCATCCATTGTTATTTAATGGAAAAATTTCAAGACAAACTTGACCAGTTGGTACATCTATGGTCAACACAAGGGAACTCCATTGATGAAGAGACTTGGACACAATTTGTCCAATCTAGAGAGGATCTCTCTTGGCAGGTTTATTTTATTCGTCATACTTTCATTAAATAATATGACTTGGCAACAAAGTTTTTTATTTATTATGTAGGAGAAGAGAAAGAAAGCCCAAGACATTCAACACATGAATATCACCCCCACCAGTTGTCTGGGGGGTATGATTTATTAGAAAAGAATATAATGGAGGAGAAATTAAAAAGATTAAAAGAAACATCATGTTCAGATGATGTCATTTCTCCTCCATCCTCTCCTAGTCGACATGAAAAATGGAAGTTGGCCAGGACTAAGCCTGGAGGGCAGATGACATCACCACAGGCACTTGAGATTGCCCAACACATTATAAGTTAATAACAATTTACTCATCATATCTAATGTCTTATTATTATACAATGTTGACATATTGTATTATTTTTTACAAGATTCTCTGGTGGAGCAGAGCTCCCAGGGCAGTTTTGTCATTCAAGGAAAACCAGATATATTAACTACTGCTTTGGACACCGAGGAACACCCCAGTCGTGTATGGACTACTGGATATGGTGTGGGGGTCAGACAATATTTTGGTTCTGCTCCACGTTCTACCTCATCTCAAAATTCAAATATAATGGATCAAATATCTCGACTTAAAGATGAATTGACATATCAAGTGGAAGAAAATTTGACGTCTCAAATACAACAAAAGTACAAGATTAGTTAAGAGATGAGTTGCGACATGAATTAAGAAGAGAATTTGAGGAGAAGTTGGAATCTATGGGCATATCCCAGTAGCACACTCCTCTGCAGGAAGCTGTAGTACTACCTACATGTGGGAGAGCTACACAAAAAGGAGTTGTACTACTTAAGACGAGGAGGAAGACACCAACACTGATACCTCATATCGGTGTAAATTATTTGTTGGAGATCCTCCTCGATTGGTGACGATTGGGAGAGTGTTTGCCGGATCTTCGACGCTTCATACAGTTCCACTTGAAGATGATTTTTGTCGGTTAGTTGTCGAAGAAGTTAAAAAGGCAGATGCCGAGGTTGTTGTGCCCACATCAGAGGTTAGACTTGTGGGAGAGGCACCTGGTACATTTATTGTGTGGCCTACACATCTCCTACAGGCCATTTCTAAAAGGCCTCAGGTATTATGATTTGTCTTAATCTTATTTAAATTCACACTAAATGTTATTTGAATTGATACATTTTGTTTGTGTTACAGGACCATGGGAGGAAAGATAAATCACTAGCTGATGATTTAAGTCCTAGGTCTCCGCAACTTGAGTCAGAAGTGAATCCACTTCAAGAGTTGGCTCGTGTATGCTACAATTTATTTAATAATCCTCTTCAAATTCTTTAGGATGCATCCATTTTTGGGGTGGACGGTGTCCCATTGTATATATCTATGCAAGGCATCTTGGAGCTCATTCAGGGTAACCAAATATTAAATATTACAATAATTCAGTTATGGATGATGTAAGTATACCTTTCTACATGTTATAAAATTTGACTTATTTCATCAATAACTATTACTAATATTGATTTTAACAATGTAGGTACATAAATAATTTAGTTTATAGCTCCGGGAATCCTGATATTTATGGATTCCTTGAGCCACAAAATATACAGAGGTCTGGAAATAAAAAGATTAACACTCGGACATATATTCAAAGATGGATTTCCGAATCTAGAAAGAGAATTTACTTTGTCCCTCTTATTCATTCGTAAGTTTCAAATATTTATATTTTGATCTTAAGTAATGTTGACAATATGAGATTATGTAATGTTGTTATTTTAGGTCCCATTGGTAACTGATGATTGTGTGTCTCGCGGACAACACAGTTGTTTGGTTTTGTTCGTTGTATTGGAAGGTATCTACAGATATGAAACAAATAGTACAAAGGTGTCATTTAATTAACTTCAAATAATTGTCGCAACCGGGATCACGACGAGGCGATCAAAAATTATTTTTAAAAATATTTAAATTGAGATTGGATTCGCCACCATAATTTATTATGAAAACCATAGAAAAAGCCAAAATAAAAATGTCTACGAACCAAATTCAAAGATTCGGGAGTCGGTTACGTGTGGGGAAGGTATTAGCACCCCAAAACGCCCGTCCTAAGACCGTACTCTTAATCAAATGAATAAAAATAAGTGTGGTTTTAAAAAATATCATTTTTTCCAAATAATAACAATAATAATGAGACTAAAGACAAAATAAACAAATATATAAACAAACAAAACAAACAAGAAAACATGCTTATAAAAATCATAACAATAAATAATAATTAGGCGGATAAAAATAACAAACAAAAATAAAACAAACAAACATATATATTTTTTATCTATTTGGGCCCGACAAGGCTTGACCTTGGTCCTACGTATCTCTATACATGATAGAAAATCAGGATACACATAGTTCTATTTTAAAAATTTGTTGGATGATGTTTGATATTTTTTAGCTTATGAATATTTTCTTTTATTTTTGGCAATTTATTTTATATAATTTTTTTAATTATTTTCTATTATATTATTTTTTTCTCTTGATAATTGTTTATTTAAAGGAAACTCGGGACAAGTCTATTTTTTTATATTTAAAAATATTTATTAAAAGACTATTTTTATTTTAATTTGAGAAAGGAACTGATTTTTATTATCTTAAAGAAATTGTTTTTATACTTTAAAAAACATATCCTTTTTAATTTTTTATTCATTATTTTTGAAAAAAAAATAACTATTTTTTATATTAAAAAAAACTTTTTCTTTTATTTTATTTTTAAATTATCTTTATATTTTATTTTCGAAAAACGTGTTTCTATTACCTAATTTTCGTAAAAAAAATGTTTTTATATTTATTATCGAAAAGACATGTTTTTATATTTATCTCATTTTTATTATTTTTGAATATGCTTTATCTTTATTATTTTAGGGCTATTTTTAAACTTTTTCCCTCTTTTGTTTTGAAAAATTATATTTTTGATATTTTTTTCAAGAACTATTAATTTATTAAATTTTAGAAAGCATTTCATTCGTTCTTCAAAAATTGGAAAATATTTTATAATTTTTTATTATTATTATTATTATTATTTATTGTTTTAAAATCAAAGAGACAAGAGATGAACATCAGGATATCATAATAACCATCAAACAGAGCAACCACATGTATGTGATAAGTATATACACAAAGTAAATAAAGCGTACTAGTTGAGGATCCTCCAAAAGCACGTTCCATTCTTCTCTGAACTCTCACCTTCAAACGATCTACTCACTAATATTCAGGACCCTTTTTAGTATCTCTAGTATTTCTCGTGTTTTTTTCGCGTGTCTATCCACTTGCTCACTATGCATATTTATACTAATTTTAGTCAGCTCACTCTTAATTCAAATTTTAAATCCCTTAATTCCTAATTATTCTAACTTAATTATAATTTGTGAACTGCCAATTGATTATTCATTTTAATTCAGATTCAAATCTATTAATTCCTAAATATCCCCACTTATGACACTAATTAACTGTTAAATCCCAAGGACAAACATAGACTGAAAAATAGGCAGAATTGTATTGTGTTTGTTGTTATGGCATCATAACCTCCCATACATATAATCAAATTCAAAAATAAATGAATATGAGGAATAATGGGGAATATTAGAGGTAATGTGGCTGAAATATTTTATTATTAATTTTTTCTTTATTGTTTTTTACATTTATTAAAAGCAACCTAAATAACACAACAATAGAAATAAATACTTAAACCTTTTTTTTTTATTTTAATATTACTATTATTATTACTATTACTATTATTTCGAAATATATATATTTATATTTTTTTTTCTACTTTTCGAAAAACAAAACAAATCATCTTAATTTAAAAAAGAAATATATTTACTATTTTAGAACATTTTAATAACAATTTTAAAAAGGATGAGCATAACAATTCAAAAAGAAAACGCACCAATTATTAGACAATCAACATTTAATTGAAAATCAAAATCAGCATTTAAACACTATTAAGCAGAATCATCAGAATAATAATCAAATCAAATTTCTAACATTTCTATAATTTTTGAGTTTATTTCAATTAATATTCATATCATTAATGGGCATCAGAAAAGGCAGGCAGACAGAGAGAGAATGTGGCATGACAACATTTTAATAACAATTTTATTTTTATTATAATTATTATTATTATTTTTAAATTTTAATGGACTGATTTTCTTTATTTTTTTCCTTTTTACGAATTTTATTTTTAAAACTTTATTCATAAAATAGAATGAAACCAAAACTTTTTTTTTTTTTACTTTTATTTACTTAAATGACAAAGTATGATAAAAACTACATAACACAATTTTATTTTAATTTTATATATTTTTTTATTTTGAAATAATTTTATTTGTCCGGACGAAATTGGGTGTTGACAATAATATATATCACTCTTTTGTTGTATAATATGCAATTTACTAAACATCTTGGATTTTAGTGCAATGAATACTTGTAATGTTCTTGGAGGAAGATCTACATCCACATCTCAAAACCTCCAATGGATATATCTTAAGGTATTTAATTCTAAAGTAAGTTTATTAAAATTAGCATTCAATTATTTGATGATTCAACTTTAATGAAAGTGCAATAAGCAACAAGGAGGTTGGGAATGTGGATATTATCATGCACTGGATGAGAACCATAGCACGAGTTGGCATCACCGATTCTTGGGAGCAGGTAAGAACATGTCTTAAGTTTGTAGATATGTCAAATGTTTTTCAAGTTTCACTGCTCCATAACACATGTACATTTGGTTCATGGTTTTCAATACCCAAAGCCATTGGATAAGGAAACAATACAAGATCTTCAAAGGGAATAGGCAAGATATTTTCTCCAACTTAAAAGTAGTTTGCAGATCAGTGTAGATTATAAGTGTATATAACACTGTATTTATGTAGATTAGTGTAAATATTTAATTATATATGTATTGTATTGCCATTGTAATATGATAATTGAATTCTTAATTGTATTTTGGTTGGATTCTGAACTATTATGCAGGGGGCTAATAGATAATTTGTTTTGTATATTTAAAAAAAACACATACACCATGTCATTTTTGGCCAAAACCGACATGGTAAAGGATGCACCACGTTGGTTTTGACCATAATCGACGTAGTGTTGTATGTAAAATAATTACAAGAGGAATCACCACGTCAGTTATTGGGACACAATTGACGTGGTCTGCCACTACACCACGTCGGTTTTGGCCATAACCGACATGGTGTTCGCAATTCAATTTTAAAATGTCGAACAAAGACCACATCAGTTTTGACCAAATAACCGACGTGGTGTTGCCTCTTCAACAATCCTATAAACTACTTTTAAAATGGGTCATTGACGTCGGTGTCTGGTTTAAACCGATGTGGTGGCTGACTATATGGCGTCGGTTGAGAAACCGACATGATTTTGAAAACATTCAACGTCGCCTAAGGGGCTTTCAGAATCGACTTTGAAGACCATTTTCTACTAGTGTTCATTACTTATAAGAAAATTCTAGTATATGTTATTTTAAAAAAGTTACATTTCTTTTTATTTTTTTAATACCTTATTTCTACACTAACAAACGGGTGAAGACATAAAGATAATTGTACTACCCTCGTTTGATATCCTCGGGTTAGCTATGATCATACCCAAAATTTACAAACCAGCTCCGCCCAAAACCTATATATAGCACCTGTTACAAGAAGTATTACTCACTTATCACTTAATCTTTCATACTCACTAATACACTATCCCTTACTCACTACATTGATAACGTACTTACTTATTTGTCAGAGGGTCTTCTATAGGTGGATCTCTTGCCAGACCTTAAAACTACAACAGCTCGGATCCTAAGAACATTTGGCGCCCATCGTGGGGCTAGGATTACCCAGGTACTCAGTGTCGCCCCACTATCAAGTCAATCGATCATACCTCCACTCCACCTTGAGATGGATCCAACAACACCCGAAGCTATCAAAGCCCACATGGAGACTATCCTCCAAAACAGTATGAAAGATGCAATGGCAGGCCTAAAAAAAAGGCCGGTGGATCAAAGGGAAGCCATTGAAATGAGCTGGAAACCTTACAATAACAACTGACAGATCTTCAAAACGAGCAGGCCACTCGTAAAGCCGAGAATGAACAATGAACTCTAGTCCAACCACCACTAGGACAACAACCACCAGGATAACCACCTCCGAACAAGAAGGTGAGGGTGAAAGCTGAGAAGATGGAGATTTTATCATCCTAAAAAAAGCACGAGTTGACCACGAAGGAAAGTCCAGGATTGTTCACAACTCTTCTATAGGTGTGGATCGAAAAGGATGAACCAAGGTCAGACTCAGCTCTAACACAGCCAATCAAGGGAAGATTGTCAAGATTTCCCGAGAAGTCAACCAAGAGCTCTCATTCTGCCAAACTACAACTCCTCGTCTTAATGTCGAGCTGGAAGCATACATGGAAGGCTTCCACCCATTCATCACCGAGGTCATGGAAGCACAACTCCCTAACAAGTGGAAGTGGCCAAAGGTGGATTCATATGATGGGACCTCGGATTCAGATGTGAACATTAAGGCCTATATGACCCAGGTCAACCTCTTCTTTGGAGACTTAAGGATGCACTATAAATTGTTCCCTACCACACTCAAAGGAACAACCCTCAAGTGGTATTATTCACTACCACAAAATTTGGTCGATTCATTTCGCACTCTGTGTTCAAAGTTCATAACTCGGTTTATAGATAGCAAACCGATGGCTACCTCCTCAGCCTCGTTCCAACATGTGACTCAAGGCAAACATGAGTCACTTAGACAGAACATGGCTCGCTTTGTCAAAGCTTGCCTCAACATCCCTAACCTTCATCTTGTTGTGGCAATGTATGCACTTACAGTGGGACTAAAGCCTGGCCTCTTCATCAACGCCCTATTTGTAAAACCACCCTCCAACATGGACGAGCTCCGAGTTTGTGCAGTGAAGTACATCACCATTGAGGAGAACACCAAAGAGGAAGAGACTTGGTAGGTTTGACTCTTACATGCCACTCAATGCTAGTCGAGATGTGGTGATCCAAGAAGCCTACAACTTGTGGACCATGCATAATAACATATCGAGTTTTAGGCAATATCAATATGTCTGTCAATCTTAAAACCAATGTTCTTAAAGTTAAAAATAGTATTCATCATAGAAACATCCCTCATTGACTAAATAAGAACCCTTGAGGAGATCTTAACACTATCACTATGAATCTAGAAAAAGAACTTAACCAACTAAACAATTACGACTAACTACAAGAATTCTAAAAAAAACTATAATCTTACGTAATAAAAACCATACCAACCCCTTAAAATTGGGAAAGATTGAAAGCTTAGCAGGGTCTTTCCCTATAAAAGAAATGTTGACCCTAAGAGGTGGAAAGAGGTGATCTATCCCAATTCTTTACCATGTACATACTTAAAAGTTCTAGTATAACGCAATCATCTTTGTTTGTTGGAACAATTTTCTACCAAGACGTCCAAAAGATACTATTTCCATTTTTTTCTCTTTTTACTAATGCAAAAGTTAAACAATAATAATAGAGATATTGTTATTGTACGGTCAAGGCTGACGGACATGTACTCAGCCATAACATGATACAACAGTGCCAACTCACCAAACAATCACTGAGCCCATACACTGTGGACGAGGCTATATTGTGTAAAGTGTCCCGACCTCTTTAAATGGAACTGCTTTAAGCTAGTTCACCCGATTACCGCCACGCCCCATTAACTGCTTTGAGACCCTGCCACCAGCAAGCTGCATCACTTAACATTGTTGGCACTCGTGAACGTTAGACAAGAGAAAAGAGAATCCTTACGAGTGTTCATGGAGAGATTTGGGAAGTTGGCTTTCCAAATCTGAGAGCTCAACCCAGAGGTGGCCTTACATCGCATGGTTACCGCCTTACATCTCGGACCGTTTGCTGATAGCCTTTGGAAGAGACCTACATCCGAGCTCGACGAGTTGAGGAGGAGAGCCATCAAGTTCATGCAACTTGAGGAATTGAGAGAATTCTGAAACTAAGTCAAGGCCAAGGTAGCCCCCGAGAAGACCAAGGCGAGAGATAATAGACCTCCACCTCCATCATTCGCAAAGCCAAGAGAAGTAAGGCCACCCAGATTCCCACACTACACGCCTCGTAATACAAACCGAGGCAGATTTCTTGAGGAAGCTTTGCATGCTGACCTCCTCCCTGCACTGCGAAAGGCACCTACTCTGCGAAACACATACATAGGCAAACGTCGCCGCTTCCATTAGAATTACGGCCATAATACCAAGGACTATGTGGCACTGAAAGACAAAATAGATGAGCTCACACAGGCTGGTCATCTGAGGCGGTTTATACAACGACCAGTGAAAGGATTAGGGAGGAGGGAACTCCTGAGAACCATTACCCAAGGGGTACCAACGAGAGAGTATGATCGAAGGAAGAGCCGAGACCTCCTCGCCACCAACGAATTGACATCACCCCCTCCCGCCGACAACCTCAGAACTCTACACTCAGGGGAGTGATCAACAAAATAGCGGAGGATTTACCGGGGGCAGACCGACTGCTTTAGTGAGACAGAAGCACCTCAGGGCGGTCCAAGTTGTGAATGTTGTAACCACCCCACTTTGACGGAGGATGTCTCGCATCACATTCACTACACCAACTTCAAGGGCATCGACCCCACCAAGATGATCCCATGGTCATCACAATCGAGATCGAGAACTTTGCTGTCATGAAAATCTTAGTCGATCAAGGTAGCTCGGTCGATATCTTTTATTGTAAGACCTTCAAGAAGCTTCAAATACCAAAATCAAAGATACAACACTATGAGGACCAAATTGTAGGCTTTTTGGGAGAGCGAGTCGATACGCGTGGGTACATTAACCTATACACCAAGTTTAAGGAGGGAAGAATGGATAGTAGGACGATCAATATCCACTATCTGTTGGTGGATGCCAACACATCTTACAACATGTTGGGAAGGCCAAAAGACATGATTGTGTCAACTCCTCACCTGGCCATGAAGTTTCCATCTCCGTCGGGGGATGTAACCATAAAACATATGGACCAAAAGACAGTAAGGGAATGTTATGCCACCAATTTGAAGGTTGAGCTAGTTAGTCAAGGGCGAGAGGTGGAGAGACCCGTAGAGCACGTTAGGAAGAGAAGTCCTGCACATGTGCACATGGTGGCACTAGCAAACTTAGATCCGAGAACAAATGAGATACGAGTAGAACATGGGGAGGAAGCGAATGTGATCCTGTTGAAGGACCAGTAACACACCTCCAAGATTGAAGCCTCTATATCAAAAGAAGAGAGAGAAAAATTCGGCAGTGTGTTGTAGGCAAATGTTGATATGTTTGCATTGATGGCAACTGACATACCAAGCGTTGATCCTAGCATCATCGTCCTTAAATTGTCGATATGCAAGGAAGCAAGGCCGATAGCTCAGAAGAAAAGAAAATTGGACGAGGAGAAGCGACAGGCGACAAGGTGACAAGAGCGGAGACTGAGAAGCTAATGAAGGCCGATTTCATTCAAGAAGCGCATTATACTGTGTGGTTGGCAAATGTGATTATAGTTAAAAAACCAAATGGCAAGTGGAAGATGTGCACAGATTACATTGATCTAAATAAAGCCAGCCCCAATGACGTATATCCACTATCGAGCATTGACCGCCTAGTGGATAGAGTGTCAGGGCACAAGTTGCTTAGCTTCTTGGATGCCTATTTAGGCTATAACCAAATCAGTATCCATCCACGAGATAAGTTGAAGACAACGTTCATGACTGATGACGCTAACTTTTTCTATGAAATGATGCCCTTTGGCTTGCAAAATGCAGGAGTGACGTATCAAAGATTGATGAACAAGTTATTCAAGGACCTCATTGGGCGAAATGTAAAGGTCTATGTTGACGACATGGTTGTGAAGTCCGAATCTTGTGATAGCCACATTCAGGACTTGCAAAAGGTGTTCGCCGCATTGAGGGCGGTAGGTATGCGTTTGAACCCTGACAAGTGAGTTTTTGTCGTAGAGGGCGGTAAGTTCTTGGGCTTCATGTTGACACATCATGGCATTGAGGCCAACCCTGATAAATGCCAAGCTATCACCGAGATTCAGAGTTCGAAAAGCGTCAAGGAGGTACAAAGATTGATTGGAAGGTTTACAACGCTATCTTCATGCCAAAAATAGGCGAGAAGATGAAGCTCATTATTGGGTTGCTTAAGAAGACATTGTGCTTTCAATGTGACAACACTTACGAAAAAATCTACGTAGATTTAAAAGACTTCTTGGCAAGCCCTCCTGTGATACAGAAGCCCATTCCCCATGAACCCATCCTCGTGTACCTCTTAGTATCCAAGAGGCTATAAGATCAGTATTTGTCCAAGATGTTAGTGGGGAACAAACACCCGTATACTTTATTAGCCGAACATCAAGAGACAGAGACGAGGTATCAGATGATCGAGTAAGTGGCCTTAGCGTTGGTGACAACGACCAGGAGAATGAGGGAATACTTCCAAAATCACCCAATCATTATCAAAATTGATTACCCCATCGTCAAGATAAACTAGATTTGGCAGGGATATGATTGGCTGGTCAATAGAATTGTCTGGATATAGAATCCAGTATGAACTGAGAGGGGCCATCAAGTCCCAATTTTGGTCGACTTTGTCGTCGAAATGAGCCATGAGCCCGAGAAGACAAAACTATGGATCCTGCATGTTGACGAATCATCAAATCCCAAAGAGGCGGGAGCAGGAATCGTATTGGAAGGACCGGGAGATCTCACGGTTCAACAATCCCTTAAGTTTGGTTTCAAAACTTCAAACAATGGAGCAGAGTATAAGGCGTTATTGGCAGGACTAGACTTAGAGCGAGATATGGGAGCAGAGCACCAAGTATGCAACAATGACTCTCAGCTCATGGTAGGTCACCTAAGTGGAGAATTTTAAGTAAAGGACCCACCCCTACTTTGATGTTACTACAAAGCGCAAACGCTGCTACAAAAGTTCGATACCGCCAAGGTAGTCCATATCAAAGGGAGCACAATGATAGGGTCGACTTGTTTTCAAAGCAGGCATGTACTAAGAAGAGGAGTTGCCACAAGCCAGTCATCCAACAACTACTCTACCCCAGTGTCAGCCATGAGCAAGCCAACATCATGGCGGTGGAAACCGAGAAGACACGGTTTGAACAAATAAAGCGCTTTGTCAAGAGTGGGGACTACTAGGGCGAAGACGAGAAGTTGATGAGGGCAAAGAGCGCTCAATATGTCTTGATTGGAGGAGACTAGTATAGGCGGGGATACTCTCAACCGTTGTTGAAGTGTGTCTCCCAAAGTCCAGCACAGTATATCCTATAAGAGATGCACACTAGAATCTATGGACTATACTTAGGGGCGAGAAGCATAGCAAACAAGGTGGTGAAGGTCGAATACTACTGGCCCACAATTCAAATGGATTGTGTTGAATATTTCAAGAAGTGTAAGCGATGTCAAGAATATGGGAACTTGTTGCATAGTAAGCCCGAGATCTTGCACAACATTACGCCCCCGTGGCCTTTTCGCCATATGGGGAATGAACATCATAGGACCTTTTCCCCAAGGAAAATGGAAGTAAAAATTCCTCCTTGTGGTAATTGACTACTTTACTAAGTGGATCGAGGTCGAGTTGCTAGCCTCCCTCACAATAAGAGAAGTGCAAGATTTTGTATGGAAGAGCATAGTGTGTCATTTTGGCGTGCCACACAGTCGTAATCGATAATGGAAGACAATTTACAGAACCGAGGACTCCTTAACTTCTATGAGGGCTTAGGTATTTGGCATGTGACAAGTTCAGTGGAGCACCCCCAGACCAATGGGCAAGTTGAGTCTGCCAACAAAGTCATCCTCAACGAACTTAAGAAAAGATTAGGTGTGGCCAAGGGAAGGTGGCCCAAGGAGTTATTGGAAGTACTTTGGACGTATAGGGCAATCCTCAACACAAGAGACACCTTATAGCCTAACCTATGGTACTGATGCCATGATCCCCGTTGAAGTTTGAGTCCCCATATTGTGTTGACAACTACTAGACTTATCCAAACAACAAAATCTTAACAGCTAGCTTAGATCTCATTAGAGAACTCAAAGACAAAGAAAAAAATCAGAGATGAGGTTGGAAAGTTAAGGACAACAAGAAGGTACAATTCAAAAGTGAAATCGAGATGCTTTCGTCTAGGCAACCTTAAAAAAAAGTGTGGAGGATGCATTGCAATGTGAGAAAAGACGAAGGAAAGTTCATGTTCAACTGGGAGGGACCCTTTCGTGTTCAGAGCTTGGTGAGAAAAGGAGCATACCGCTTAGAGACCCTGCCTGGAAAACCAATACCCTGGACGTGGAATGCCGCGCACTTAAAGTTTTATTTCAGTTGAAGTCCAATGTAATCCAACGACTAATTGTATCTTTTTTAAGTTCCGCAAGTTTATTAAAGAAAAGGCTTCGCTAAAAATCTTTGTATCACCCAAAATATATTGTTAAAAGCGTAATTGCTCAACCAATCACCCGATCAAAAAGCAAATAAATAAGAAAAAATGGGACAGTGTCACTCCAAGCTGACCTCCTATAGAAAACATGGGGCAATGTCACTCCAAGGTGACCTCCTATAGAAAAATGGGCAATGTCACTCCAAGGTGACCTCCCATAACATAGAAAAAATGGGGCAGTGTCACTCTAAAGTGACATCGCATAGAAAAAATTGGGCACTGTCACTCCAAGGTGACACCCCATGGCTATGAAAAAATGGAGCAGAGTCACTCCATGGTGACTTCCCATAACTTAGTAAAAATGAGGAACTCGTCACTCCATCATGACCTCCCATAACTTGAAGGGAAAGTATCACTACATTGAGATCTCAAATTAGAAGTCGCCCTAGCTGAGCTCCGAGGCCACATCAACGATAATCATGGCCGAGCTCCCAAGCTGTGTTCCATGATCGAGCTCTATCATGTCGAGCTCCGAGGCCACGACAACGACAATCGCGGCCAAGCTCCCAAGGACGAGCTATCTTCGAGTTCCATAGTACCGAGCTTCAAAGCCGAGTTCAGAATGGCGAGCTTGGAGGCCACACTCAAAACCAATCGTGGCCAAGCTCCCAAGGACTAGCTTTGCTCGACCTATAGAATACCGAGCTTCATGGTCGAGCTCATAATGGCGAGCCCCAAGGCCATGCTCAATGACAATCATGGCCGAGCTCTCTTCGAGCTCCAAAGTATCGAGCTTCATGGCCTCAGAATGGCGAGCTTTGAGGCCACGCTCAACAACAATTGTGGAGGAGCTTTCGAGGACAAGCTTCATGGTCGAGCTCTGAGGATGAGCTTGAATACCGAGCTCCGACATCAAGTTCGAGGAGAGTTGTAATGCCAAGCTCCAGAATGCCAAGCTCAAGGACAACCATGACTGAGCTCCCGAGGATGACATCTAACTAAGCTCTAGTATGTCAAGCTCCCGAGTTGAGCTCTAGCCGGGCTCCATGGGGCCGAGCTCCGATGCCTTTACGTTGATATGGGAAAGTAGTCACACATAACTTAAGACCTTGGGTAGGGTGAGCGCACCCGAAGGCAAGCCTCTATATTAATTGATAGAGACGATTATATTGAAGGGCATGTTATTACAAAACACGATAGGGGTAGTGCGTTAAACAAACAACTATCTCGTGCCTAGGCAGTTCTAATAGAAAATAAAGTGCAAGGAATGATAACAAAAGAGTCATTAATATTAAAAAAGCCACAATTGGCTTGAGATGCTCACACAGCGACCTTCAAAAAATTTCTTCCACAAAGCCAACTCTAGGGCGTCCTCTCCTCGTCCTCAGGCGACTCCTCCTCAATAACCGTTGTGTCCTAATGTGCACTAGGGGTGGGGATCTCTTCAATCGACACCAGTTGCCCATTGTAGACGTCTTTGTTCTCGCCTATTTCATTCTCCTCTTGGGCGCCATACAACAAGACTGCTTGGCGGACGACCTGTTGGAATGATTGGGAGTGAACTGTCAAAACATAGTCTTTCATGTCATTCAACTTCATCTGCACCTTCTCGGACACGACTTGGTCATGAGCGGTCGTGGCCTCAACTAAGTTCTCCTCAGCACTCTTCAAATCACCAAAGAGCTTATTTTTCTCTCTCTCGAGCGCCTCAAATTTGGCTGAGAGTGTCACACTTGGATTTCACCTTCTTTAAGGCTTCGCCCTGGACCGTGTTGGCATCAAGGGAAGCTTTCAGGGAACCACCAGAGGCCACCCACTCCTTCTTTAAGCTCACAACTTCCAAGGATGAGCACTTGGAAAGATCCATCCTCAACACATTGACGTAGACAAGAGCTCGGGTTTGCATCTCCAAACAAGCGGCAGCAAGATCATTAGTGGAGGTGGCAATGAATGCTCCCCTTTCCGCCAAAGAGAGCAAAATGTTGACGCCCTTGTGGAAGGAAGTCGAGCCAAAGAGTCGATTGGCATTGCTTACCCCGACGTTAGGAGTCTCCTGTTGAGACCTCTTCAACAAGTGACAAAAAGAAGGGTGCCTCTTTGCTCGGTCTTTTTTCTTAGCCTTTTTGTCAGTTGTTGCAGGAGGTTCAAGATCAATGAAGGCGGGAGAAGGAGACACTGTTTGGACGGGGACGGCAGAACCCGACGCCTTGTCAATCTTGAGAGCCTGCTCAGATTTTATTAAACACTCCAAGAACTCACCGCCCTATTGTGCCATGATAGCTGAAAAGCAATATTTGATTCAGTAGAGTCAAAACCAACGAATATTCAGAAGAAAATAAACATACATACCCTTCAAATCCATCCAACGCTGAAAAGAAAGAAAAATCTTAAGTATGTTCCAAATTAGAAGCCGCTGTGAAAACTGATCCAAAATATCAAACATATTCTTGTTGTCATCGGTCATAGACAACCTTGACCAAGGGAGATAACAAACGAGATCCTGGGTCCAATACAAATGAAACTTGGGAATAATCTCATTAAAAAATTAACGCCTACTGGAGGGCGAAATACAAATTTTGAAAAACATATTCTTGAAATACTTATAAAAAGAACATAAAGGAGTAAAAAGAGCAGCTCCTGATTAGCTTACTAGTGATAGCCACTTAACCAGGCTAGCATGACGAGAATTATAAAAATGCAAAAAGGCATGAGGAGATGACCTCAATCGAAACATCTCCGCCAACAAGCGGAAGGCTCGAAGAGACGCCCAAGAGTTCGGGTGTAGTTGGGTGGGCACTACTTTTAGAGTACAGAGCACACCCATGTTGAACTTGTCAAAAGGAACGTCCACATGGGAGTCAGTAAATAAGCACGCATACAAGAAGAAGAAGATAGACCTGTGACCTTCTCACCCATGACACACATTATCAATGGTTGAGCGCCGCTCTATAGAGAGGGCCCCTTCTGAAATGTTATCGGTAAAAATGCGAACACTCGCCGCATAGCTCTCAACCATTGAAGATCAGCGATATTTGGAGTACTGACGCGTTACTTGCATGCTCATCCAATCATATCCAGTTCTGCGGGAAAGGTTGCTTTTGGCAATTTCCGTTGCTAGACTTTTATCAACATCAACCTCATCTTCTTGTATCTCTTGCACCCCAGACCCAAACACCTCCTCATACATGCCTACAGACTCATGGGGTCCTCGCTTTGGGCAAAGCTCCTAGATGACACACTACTCACAGGCTCAGTAAAACAAGAAGATCAGGACAAGGACGACATGATTACCTTCGGGAATAAAAGCTTTGCACCTAGCCACTATCTCACACTCTTGAATATCGGATGTTGGATATCGAAGCAGCGATCTTTCAAAAGTGAGGAAACTGAACGTGATGCCCCTATTCATAGAGAGAGCGCACCCTAACGGTCAAAACGAGGTGAAGTTTTGCCTCCCCCATCGTTCGATCCTGTCTTCCATGAATCTCAAGGTATGCTTGTGTCACTAAATTAATTACTTCCAATTTTGCAAACGCAAACGACAACCATACGGTTTGGGACGACGCATATGTTGTGAAAAGCGAAAGGGGCACGACCATCTCATGTCGTCGTTCAAATCTCTCGTGACTAGCCCTCGAGCTTGGAGGGCAAGTGAACGGTCAGGGCCGAGCTGTGTATGGTTTTGGCCAAATGGTAAGCAGCCTTGACCAACATGTACTCGGCCACAACATGATACAACAGTGTTAGCTTACCAGACAATCACTGACAACAGTAGACTGTCAAAAGTTATTTGTCCTGAAGCCTCAACCAATGTTTTCGTACAGTTTAACTCCTATAAATACAATGCAAACGAGTCAAGCCAAGGTACGAAAATTCAATTCTTAATATTGTCACTCTGACATCCGTGTTCTGACTTTGACATCAAAATACCTTTTACAGGTATCCTCCTACACCCTGCTAGAAACCGAGGACCAAACCGAAAACTACACCAAGATCGAGGATCAAGAATAAAGATCATATCAAAAATTACACTAAGATCGAGGACAAAGAATAAAGATCCTCCGTGCTTCTGTAAAAACAATTATATAATTCTTTTTTATTTTCAATAAAGTATATTGACCAATATTCTTAATTCATGTTAATAATTTACAAAACATATTAAATTAATTTAAAACTTTATTATACTATGATCTATAGAAACAAACTCTTCAATCTACTAGTAACTTTTGTATCACGGGTTAATGTAATCTTGCTTACTTTTTAAAACCATTAATTTGGAAGCATATAATGGACAAAAGGCATGTGGATGAGATCTATTTAAACATGGAGGCGTATCTTCCATCTCCGATGTTCCGAAGAGAAGATTGGTTCCATGTAAATGATGCAGAATTGGAAAATTATACACGGTGGTGGCACATTGCGGAGGAACCCAACGCAGCCCATGATTCATTCGTGAATCAGTACAGCATCTCGTATTTAGCACGCACATGGTTGTCAGCAACATGTGGCCCACAGTGCACAGAAAGAGCTAGACAAACAACCAATGTTTCCTAGATTGTCTTGACACTCTCAAACATTTCAAAGCATCTTCGATCAAAAAAATTACATCCATTTTTGTTAATTAAAAAATATTTTTAGTAATAGTTCCATAAATATAAGTTTTTAAAAATTAAAAAAAATATAGAAAAAATTATCATCAGTGTTAAAGAGCTCATATTTGTAAAATCTATATTGGAATTTTCTTTATATCATAACTTTTTTTAATTATAGATATATTTTTTATACTTTGTTTGATAGAGAAAAAAAGAATAGAAAATGCAATGAATGAAAATAACCAGTACAAATTTCTCTTTTCATCATTATTATTCACAACGGGTAAAAAAAGACACGTGACATTTTTGTAAAACAAATAATAATTTTTTGATAATTTAATCACCATTAAGTAAAAATTAAAAAAAAAAAAAAAAAAAAAA
>Ga0209700_102658_pt1 | contig 35763 bp, 14 predicted proteins | sample SiratroredBW_FD_187528 | JGI IMG/M metagenome (GOLD analysis project Ga0209700, IMG submission 187528) | Root nodule microbial communities of legume samples collected from California, USA - Siratro red BW (SPAdes) (version 2) | ecosystem: Host-associated > Plants > Roots > Nodule | place: USA...
AAAGAAAAAGGAACAAAAAAAAAAACAAAGTAAAATAGAAAAAGGAAAATAATAATAAATTAAATAGGAAAATTAAATAAATAAGTAATTAATAAAATAAAAAATGGAAAGTATAGAAAAATAAATAAAAAAATAAGAAAAAGAAACGTTGGGTTTGTTTTAAATAAACTGCGAAAAAACAATAAAAAAAGAATAAAACCCATTAAGATGTTCAGGCAGAAAATAATTTGTCTTTGAATAAAGCCCAAATTAATAAAGGATTCATTTTGAAAAAAATAAAGTAAATTAGTTTGCTAAGGTTTAGTATATTAAAAGTGTCTTAAAAAAGGAAAGTAAAAGTGATATTTTGCACTCCTTCTTATTAAAGTGTTGCCACGTCACACTTTCTCTCTCCACTAAATAATCTATTTGCCTTTCCAGACACCCATTTTAATGCACAAAAATTAATTTAAAATTAAAAAAATAATTAATAGAAATTTGAAAAGAGTGATTGGGAGAATCTGATAATAATTGGTGATTATTCTGCTTAATTGCAAATAATGATATTAATTAATATTATTCTTCTTAATTGCAAATAATGGTAATAATGGGTGGTTATTCTGCTTAATTACAAATAATTCTGATTGATTCTGATTTATTCTTCAGCTTTATCTCAAGGCATTAAACTGAAATTAGTGGGCAAATTCATGGAGATTATTGGGGCATATTCATTGAATTGATGGAGTGGAGCAATTGAGGGGTCTGAATAAACTTTATAAAAGCAAAAAAAAAAAACCAAAATAAGAAGACACACGTTTCTTTCCGAGAGCATTAGAATTATACACGAAAAAATTACTGAAGATTCAGAGGCTTGAATTAGAAGAAAGAGGTGAATTTTGTTAAAGCTGGTCTTCAACTGGTATGTCTTGATCGCTCAGCCTCGTATGGTTGTTTTGTTTGTTCTTATTTTGTTTGTCCTTTTTTTGTTTGTTTTGACCTATTGAAATTTCAATATCACGAATATTAGTATTTTGTGTTGTTAGTAAATAAATTTGCATTATAAATTTATTTTTGTTATACCGAAGATGTTGTTCTAAGCACGTCTCATATATCAGAGATGTTGCCCTAAGCACGTCTTGTTGTTTAATTTTTTCCTAGAGGTTGCTGTTTCACATGGTTTTAGAGGACCCAAAATAAAAAAAAAATATCTAAATCTCAGTAGATCATGAAGCAAGAACATCAGAGTACTCAAAAGAGACCCTAAACCATTTTTATATTATTATTATTTTTTCTTCTTACCAAATCAATAAATAATGTTTTATATCAAGTAAATTTGTGAAGATAAAAATATATTAAACATTTCCAAATATTTAATAAAAAATAATAAATGTTTTCCAAAAATAAATAAACATCATTTTCAAAAAAGTCTATAAAATATTTCACAAAAGTTAATAAAATATCAAAATTTTGAAATTAAAAATATATATAAAAAAGTTGCCAAAATAAAAAGAATAAATAAATCAACTTTTAAAAAAAAACATAAACTTTCAAAAATAAAAATATTAGATTCAAAATAGTTTTAAAAAAATTAAAAAATAAAACATTTTCAAAAATAGTAAAAATATTTACTTTTTAGAAAAAATAAAAATATGAAATTGTTTAAATAATCTAAAAATTTAAAACAATAAAAAAATATAAAACTTTCTTTTAAAAACAAGATTAAATGAAAATTTAAAAAAAAATAAATAAAAAATAAATACCAACAATCATAACAAACCAAATTCAAAATTAGAACTACGTAAACGCTGATTTTCTTTTGTAGAAATACGTAAGACCAATGTCAATTCTCGTCGGGTCCAAAAAAATAAAATAATAAATGTTTATTTTGTCTTGTTTTTGTTTGTTATTTTTATTTGTATAATCGTTATTTATTTATATCATGTTTATTAGCATTTTTATTTATATTATGTTTATTAGTATTTTTCTTGTTTATTTATTTTTAGTTTGTTTTGTTATTTTATTTGCCTTTATTACTATTGTTATTATTTGGAAAAAATGACATTTTGTAAAACATCACTTATTTCTATCAATTTGATTAAAGGTACACCGTCTTAGGACGGCTGTCGTGGGATGCTAATACCTTCCCTACACGTAACCAACTCTCAAATCTTTGAATCTGGTTCGTAAACATTTTTATTTTTGGTTTTTCTATGGTTTTCCATAATAAACTGTGGTGATGACTCCAAATCTCAAAATAGTTATTTTTAAAATTAAAATTTTTTATCGCCCCGCTGTGAACCCGATTGCGACATGCTTAAAAAAGGGTTAGCAAAGTTCCCCAACACCCTCCAATTACCGACCCTAGGTATTCTTGGGTGCATAGTGATGTAGACAAGCATTCATCTATATACAACACTAGGGATAAAGTGGGTCAATTCGTGGCTATGTACCTTGTGTGCGAGGATTCATTTGTCGAGTATGCTGTAGTCAAGACGTGTAGAGCTCGCGAGAGTGTATATATGAAGCCAGACACCGATAGTTATGACTTTACATACGTCTATGATTATTTGTTTAAGGAGTACAACATCATGTTCCCCCTTACCGATTTTGAGGCAGGCATGTTGAATCTGATGAACATAGCCCCGAGTAATTGCATCCAAACAGCTGGGCCTTTGTGAAATGCTTTGAGCTGCTTTGTAACTAACTCGGGCTTGAGCCCTCCATAAGTGTCTTTACCTATTTTTACCAAATGAAGTTTGGCAAGCTCATTGGTTGGGTATCTTTGAGCGCCAGTATAGTAGTCTGCTTTTCACCCTCTACAGCTCGTCATATAAAACACTTCAAACCTCGATTCTTCAAGCTCTGTTGCCGTCTCGAAGATGCTAAAAGATGACTTCTCTTTCAATCCCATTTTACTCCTTGGCACCCTTTGTACTGGCAGAGACCTATCCAGTTTAAGCCACACCCGATTATCAGCTTACTGTCGAGGAGAAGGTAGTCATCGATGTCATCCGACAACTTCCTCGGCCCCTTCACACTAGGGCACTTCTATATCTCCCTCTTGTCGAGGACCCCGGCACTTTGTTCTTAGGTACAATTGACCTTGCACCTGTGGGTTTAACTGGTCTCATCATCTTAACTATTTACTTCGTTTTGTAAGATCATGGGCAATACGGATGATATAAGGAAGCTCCGAGCTCGGGTTGGTGAGCGTCATGACCTGGTTGCTAAGCTCCATGCCAGTAAGAGATAAGGAAGCGAGACGTCAGAGTCGGGCGACGCCTCCTCGGTTCAGAAGGAACCTAGTGATCACGACCCTTTTAACCTTGTTGCTGGTGGACGTAACTCTCCTCCTCTTGAGATCCACGAACCTATCGACCCTACCGCTGCTGTTGCCGCTGGTGTCTCGGGAACAACTGTTGTCGACGTGGCCCCTGAGTTCATCAACCTGGAAGGTTCCTCCAAGGGTGGCACGAGTTCACCACCTCATCTTGGTCAGCCTCTAACAAACACAGTCCAAACACCGACGGCTATGGTTACCAGGGGCCCCGTCAACTTCCTCGGTTCCCGTCAGGCTAGATCACCTTAGCGTGACTACAACCGACGTCCAATTTAACTGGTATGTCAACCAACAAGCAAAAGATCTGAGTCAAGTATATCATTATGATGGCGAGTTGATGGCCAAGGTCGGCGAAGTCAGATGTTTTGAAGCGGGCAGTATCATGATGGCTAGGTGCTTAGCTCTCATGCAATACCACTGACGTACAGCGGAGGAGAAGGTTGGCCTTTGTGATCGGTTGACTGGCTTGAAGCAGAAGGTGGAACAGCTGGCGAAGACCAAAGAAAGTCTGGAACAAGAAGTACTCGACCTCTGAAAGGTTAATGCTGACAAAGATTCGGCCCTCGCTAAAAAGGAGACTCAATTGCTACATCTTCAAGGATTGTGTGAGTGGCGGGAGGCCGAGCTGACCCAGGCGGAGCGGATTGCAAAAGAGGTAGAGAGCAGGATGGTCGAGCTGTAGGCCAAAATGTTGAAAAGACAGGCTGACTAGGATGCTGGAAAACTTCAGTTGGAGAAAGCCTGTGTAGAGGTTTATGAGAACGGTTTCCTCAAAGACGAAGACGACAAACCGGTTGGGGACCCGGTTCTTGAGTCAACTCCTACTCCTTGAGTTTTATCCCCTTCTTCTGGATAACTGTACACCTTAATCATTTCTTTTTCTGTCTTGCTAAAGGATGAGTACAAACCTTATGAACCTGCGCTTGTCATTGTAATATATATATATATATATATATTTGAGTATTGGCGGACGTGATTTTGTATTCGTTTGGCTTTAGGTAGGTTACTTGAGTGCTAACCTGTTTGATAAAGGGTTTAGGGACCTTGCCTAGCCCTGACATTTTTTCTTATCATAACCTAAGAGTTTAGCTTGGCCATTTTGGGTACGGTTTTTACACATTAACCCGACACAAAATCGGTCTTAAGCCGTCTAACGCGGTCAAAATTGGGCACGTCGTTAGGACGTTCGCCTTAGTGTATTTTGGATTCCAAATTGGCACGTCGCTAGGACGTTCGCCCAATTGTATTTCAGATTCAAGCTATTGCTCAATCAATAATGTGAAGTAAAGAATATAGGAATGAGTAAGATGCAACTTTTAGTGATCCCGATTATGGGCCTTGTTAAAACCTTGCTTGTCAAAACCCTCCTTAGGGAAAAAATCCAAGTCCAGGAAAGAGTACTGCATACCAGTTCTAACTACAATACATTTTGAGGTGGGTGACATTCCATATTCTGGGTATGAGTTTGCCACCCAGTTCTTCAAGCTTATATGCCTCATTATGGAAGGTGTCCATTACTCTATAAGGTCCATCCCAATTTGGTGCTAGTTTGCCCTCTTTCTTGTTGTCCCTACGGGCTTCTCCAATTTTCCTCCACACCAAATCACCTCTTTGGAAGGCCCTTTCACGTACTTGGGTGTTATATCGCCGAGCTGCTCTAAGCTTTGTTGCTTCTTCTCGAACCATGGCTTCTTCACGCACCTCTTATACCAAGTCCAACTCGACTCAAAGGTTATCATCATTGGCCTGTTCATCGAAGTTTGCTCTTCTCCACGATGTTTCCCCGAGTTCAACGAGTGTCATAGCATCAACCCTGTATGTGAGTTGGTATGGAGTCTCTTTCGTTGTGGACTGGGGCGTGCAATGGTAACCCCATAATATGCCCGAGATTTCCTCTGCCCATAGACCCTTCAGTCGACCAAGCTTTTTCCTCAACTCCCCCAGGATGACCTTGTTGGCCGCTTATGCCTGCCCATTAGTTTGGGGATGTTCCACACTTGACACAAGATGTTTTACCCCGAGTTGCTTCAGGAACTGCTCGAAATTGCTATCTATGAACTGCCTGTCGTTGTCGGTTACTACACTGTGCGGCAATCCGTGTCGACAAATGACATTCTTTCACAGGAAATTTTGTACCGGGCGAGCTGTTATGGTGGCAACCAGTTCAACCTCTATCCATTTGGTAAAATAGTCAATGGCAACTATGAGGAACTTCACCTATCCCTTTCCTAACGGGAAGCGCCCCAAGATATCCATGTCCCACCTGCTAAAACGCCACGACGTGATGGTTTGATGAATTTCTTGTGGGGGCATTGAAAACGGGATCGAATTTCTAACATTCCAAGCACTTCTCGCTATATACCCGTGCGTCTTGTTTGATCATCGGCCAGAAGTATCCTGCTCTGAGGACTCGTATTGCCATGGACCTCGCACCTGAATACATTCAACAAATTCCTCTGTGGAGTTCGGACAGGACATAGTCGGCCTGCATGCGATCCAAACACTTCAACAAGGGAGAAGAGAACTCTCTCTTAAAAAGCTCGCCGCCCACAACCGTGTAGGAGGCAGCCTGCCTCCTTACCTTCTTTGCCTCTACTTGGTCCCCGAGCAACGAGTCATGGATCAGAAAGTTTAATATGGGGGTCATCCAACTTGTTTCTCCAATTTAGACTTCTAACACGTTGTCTTGATGCCAACTCGATGTATTCAAGACCTCGTGAATCAGTGTTCTTTGTTGCCCTGTTTTCTTAGTGCTAGCGAGTTTGGACAGAATGTCTGCTCGGTCATTATTAGTCTGTGGTACATGTATAATGCTGACTTCCTCAAACTGGAGCACTAGGTTTCGGGCTATGTGATTGTACTTATGAAGTAGGGGTTCTCTGGCTTGATATTCACCGTTCATTTGACCCGTAGCCAGCTGCAAATCGGTTTGGCACTTGAGGCTTTTGACTCCCAAGTCCTTTGTCAGTCTCAACCCTACAATTAGAGCTTCGTACTCGACCTTTTTCCTGATTTGTTGTAGGCACCACATTATTATATTCGGCCAATGGTGCCTGGATTTCCCTAGTTTCGGTTGCCTGTTCTCCTGTAGTCTTTAGGGAATAAGGGTTGATTCTCAAGCCTTGCAGGTAACACTATTGTGCACTGTGATAATACTCTTATTCAGGGCAGGAATTTCATAGCCATATGGGGTGTGGATACAACTGCTCCAAGTTCATTAAGCGTGCGTCGTCCTATGATTACATTGTAGGATGTGTTCGCATCAACGAGGATATATCAAATTGTTAGGGTCTTGTAAGACTATCCGACGCCAAAGGTTATTAGGAGATCCACAAATCCTCTGACGTAGACTCTCTGGCCTACGAACCCCAATAGGGGTTCGGTGTACGATTGGATCACGGTCTCGGGCACATTAAGCTTCTGGAAAGTTAACCAGTACAGTACGTCGGCTGAACTGCCTTGGTCAATTAAGATATTATCTACCTTCCAGTTGGCAATGGTGGCAGTCACCATCATTGGATCGTTATGTTTGGGATCGTTGATCGAGAAAAGAAAGTGATGGGTGGTTGCGAGCGAGGCGGTAGGTAAGTAACCAAGTTGATGCACCTAAAATGTCTTTTCCTAGAGGAGCTGGATGAGCCGCCCCTACAAAACCTCCTGCAATGGTGCTGACTGTGCCGAATTGAATTTGGAGCTCCTTCTCTGGTCCTTCAATGGTGCTGGGATGGGGTTGGCCGATTCCTACTGCGCTAAATTGAATTTCCACCATGTTGGTGGAACCCGCGATGACGTTGGGATCCTGTTGAGCGGTCCCGCTCGCTGTTTCGGCCCTCGGTCCTCTCGCCCTGTCCTCTTTGGGCCCGTCTCTGCCTCGACCACGACCTTTGCCACCATGGTAGCATCCACCCCGTCCTCCACGGGTTCCAAAGGTTCGGGGACCTTCCCTATGTTCTTGGCCCCTTTAAACCAAACGGGCAAGGGCTCCCAACTAAACGAGTTCTCCGATAAGATCCCGTACCTTAGTGCTTTCTTTGGTACTATGTCTGATGCTTTGGTGGTAGCTACACCTCAGTGTGGGGTCTGCCCCTGGTTGAGGTCGTCCCGGGCGAGGAAGACGGATAAGCTCCAAGTTGCAGGCTTCCTGTAAGACAGTTTCCCGAGTAGCATTCAGAGGAGTATAACAATCATACTTGCCAGGCCTGACCCTTTTCTGATACCTGGGGCTTTCTCCTGCGAATTGTGGTTGAGACTTCCGTTTCTTGGCCTCGGCGTTCTCTTCGATACTCATGTATCTGGCGGCCCAAGCCCTCAAGCTATCAATGTTTGGCGGGGGATTTGCACAGACCGACCAAGAGCGAGTCTCTTGTCACAGCCGGGTGAAGATTGGGTATCAGTAGTGTTGCCTTGGTGAAGCGGCCATGTACTTCCTAGTGAATCATTGTCGCCTTGCACGATGTGGTGTAGGGAGGCCGACGACGCCAACGCCGGCTTGATGTTGGCAAACCTAGTCGTGAACCTGGCACACAATATTTCAAAGTCAACTAAATTAGCAAGCAGAAGAATAATACCAGTCCAAGGCCAGTCCTTTGAGTGTCGTAGGGAATAGCCGACAATGAACCCAGCCATCTGCTAAAAAGAGGTTCGCTTGGGTCATGTAAGACTTGACGTGAACATCGGGATCGGAGGTCCCGTCGTAGGTGTCCATGTGTGGTCACTGCCACTTAGAGGGAAGTCGTACCCTCATCACCTCTGGGATAAAGGGGTGAAAACCGCCGATATGCTCCCTCAAATCTTACCTTAGTGGAGGCGGTGGAACCTCATCAAACAGCATGCTGTGATAATTTCGCGAGCGACGGTGACGAGTCCTTCCCCACTCCTCTGAAATTCTCCTAGATCCGCCTGCTTGCTCAGACCGAATAGTCCGATCGCTAGTTCCTATTTGACCTGAAGTCGGTGCTTAGCTCCAGGATGTTTTCTCCAAACTCTCCTTGGGGGTTTCACCTTCCCACTGCATAGAGGGGGCCACATGGGGATCTTGGAATGGTTGTCGTCTGCCTCGCTGGTAGGTGGTCATCTGATCATAGAGGGCATGCATGTCTTCATCATGGTGCCTCTGTTGGTTACGGAATTGGGCATCGATCCTGTCGTCTGCCGCCTGGAAAGTGTTCTATACATTGGCTTCACTCTCCTAGAGGGCAGTCAGCAGAACATTCTGGACCTTGACCTCACTTTCTCGTAGTGTTGCCTTCATAGCATCAACACTCTACTGAACAACCCTTTGGAGGGTTTCGATCATCGTCGAGTCCATTCCTGTCGTTAGAGAAGAAAAACATGTGGTCCTGGGATGAGTTTTACCAGGTCCCACGGTGGGCACCAAATGTTCTTACCTGACCCAAGTATAAGGCGTCCTCCCGAACTGCTGTCGGTCCTCAATACACCGCGCTGAACCAAATGGGGTCTACCTGCAGAAGACTCTCCGACACTCAAGTCAGTAAGAATGCAAAAGGGTGTTTTTGAGTATATGAGTAAAAAAATAGTGAAATAGATGATACTTCCTGTGTGTCTCTGTCACCCTTATAGATTCTTCAAGACCCTTTAAAAGGATATAATTACTCATAATGATATAGTACCGTTTCAGAATCAAGAATTAATCCTGTTCCGTGTAACAAATTATTGATTGTTGGGTGGTTAGGTTGACCTAAAGTAGATTTGGGTGTAGGATTTGGGTGTACCTGGACCATAGCTGGGTAGGTACAATATCTATTTAAATTTGAAACTATTGTCTATGTGTTTTTTTTTATTTATCATCTTTTTAACGGCGAAAAATAACTTAAATAAGAATGAATTAAGGATGTTTCAATCCTTTTATTTAGGAACAAGGATCCACAATACAATCACCGAATATGAACCTACAAGTATCTTCAGTGGAGACAACTCATGACTTGTAGTAGCACCAGCCCTTACCGTGATAGCCACGCCACCGAGTGTATTAGAGAAAAACAAAACAACCATAGCCAGGAATCACTAACGACACTACCATCTACATAGCTCCATATTTCTATTTATTGTAAAAGGAACTGAGTTCTGCTCCCATATTCAAAAGGAAATATGGTTTTCGAATTAATGTGTGATTCAAGTAATTGTGCAATAGAAGTTCAGCTAGGCCAAAAAAAAAGACAAAAATTTTCGTATCATAAACGGTTAGAAGTAAGGTTCTGAATAGAACTCAGATTAATTACGAAACAATTGAGAAGGAATGACTTGCAACGGTGCCTGCACTTGAAAAATTGTTGATATTCATTATTACGACAAATAGATTATTAAAACAATCTTCTATATATATATTATTGCCCTTTTTTAAAATTTATTGTATTTTTATTTTAAGTGATGCGTAAGGAGAATGTGAATGCGACAATTCGATCACATGGTTCCTTTTTATCTTTGGGAAGGTTGGAATAAAACAATTGTTGATGCATTATTGCGTTTTTCTTGATCTATGTCTTGCAAATGGAAATCAGATCTAGCATTCCATAATCTTTTATAATGGATCAGATCAGAACTAGTTGGGGAAAAAGGAATAAAATTCAATTTACGTAATTATGGAGAAATGTTTTACGTAGCAAAATACTATATATAAAGGAGACCCGCAGATGCTACAAGCACATAAGTCAGCCACCACTGCATAAAATTATTGGTAAAGACTTTTAAGACAAGGAAATAAATTGATTCATTTACAAATTTAAAGAGATTTGTGTACAAATTAAAAACAATCCTTTGAGTAAAATACATTTTATCGTAATTTTAGTCTCAATATTTTACAAAATTCCCAATTTTAGTTGCTCAACTATGTAATTCTGGTCCTAAATTTTTTTGATTTAATTTTAATTTCCTAAAATATCTTAATTAATATCAGATTATATTTCATAACAAGTTGTCCAACTATTTTTAATCCTATAAAAACGTCAAGCATTTTTTCTTTATTTCACTTTTTTATGTCTAAAATAATAAAAAATCATGAATAATTCAATTAAAAATTAAACAAAGTCACGCATAATTAAAAGTTAAAGAACGGAAATGATGTAAAAATAAATTAAAAAAATAAAAGCATAAAATTACAGGAAAAAAAGGAGGATTAAAATTATAAATTTTTCAAAAATATCAAAGTCATATCATTAAATGTTGATATGAGAAAACTTGTACAAGTTAACTTAATTTAACACACTTTAAAAAAAATGGTTATCGAAATAGAGAAAAGAAGAGAGTAGAACTGCACATTATAACTCACAAATTGAAACTTTTGGTGACATATAGCAAAACATTTCTAACAATTAGTATCTTAAAACTTAAACAAAGTGGTGTCTCTTTGAACTTAACATGGCTAAATATAGTGCCCACACAAGCACCACAAATCACTATATGACTTGAATATAACTCAATCACTGGAACTAGCTTATGCCATTTTTGTTTTCTATGTCAGCACACACTTTCTCTTCTCTCTCTATCATTTGTTATTTGGTGAGGTAACTGGGAGCTGCATTGTTTCTGTTTCTTTTGTTCTTGCAGGTGATGATGACGTGTCACCATAATCCTTACCTTTACCCCATACCACAGAGTAAAGACCCACTGCGATAATGATGCCTCCAATGATGCTGAAATCGATGTTCACAAAATTAATCAATTAAATGTGTTTTTAGCCAATTTAGATAATTGTGTGTTGATAACCTTCAGCAGTGGATAAAAAAATGAGATAAAAAGGTGATAGAGTTCTATTATAAAAGTACTATTGACCATTACTTAATCTTGTTTTTTTTTTTTCTCTTTTTCTGAAGGGACAATTACTTTATAAAAAAGAGAAACAGAAAAATGGAGACAAAAAATTTGAGTGAAAGGATAAAACACTTGAATTGATGTGGGTATGGTTTATGCTTTTGGAGGATGTTCTAAAATAAATTGTTTGCATTTTATATATTTATTTATTTTTGGGTAAATAAATATTGAAAGTGCTTTGTTGAAATGCACTATATAATAAATTTAGCAATTAAAGAATTGGATTAAAGAAATACATGGAGCAAAACAAAAAGTATGGGCCAGACCCAAAGAAAAAAATAGTAAAATACCTTCCCAGGTAGAGGTGTTCTCCAAGAAGAAGGGAGCCCAAAGCAGTAACAATGATCATGCAAAGAGGATTGAAGGATGTCACAAATACTGGACCTCTACTTTGCATTACCAACCCTTGTATATAATATGCTATTCCTGAACTCATTATTCCCTATAATAATTAAAAAAAAAAGGAAAAACAAAAACTCATTATTCCCTGCAATTTTGATAGAATAGAAACTAATGGTAAGATTTCAAACATTAGTGCTTAATTCCAAGTTCAAACAACAAATTAAGGACATATTTGGTTTGATGGAATTAATAATCTTTATAATATTTTAAAATTAAGAAATAAAATAGTACCATAAGTTATAAAAAATAAAAATAAAAATAATTTCTACAAAATCAAAATTGGTTCTAAATTTTTTTTATCTTAGTACTTTCAATTACTATTAGATGTATGTATGTATAAAAGAAATTATTATGACATGTACATATGTACCTATATATTTATTTATATTATTTTTGAAATAATAATTTATTAATATTGAAAACTTGTTTATCAGGATTCTATGACTAGTTTCTTTTATAAACAATACTTTACGTTCAAAGATGTGGTTACTTGTAAATGCAACCCTGCAAACGAAAAAGGAAAAAGGGTCCCAATTACATGTACTATTTAAAATTGTGTAAAACATTATTTCTTAAGAAAAAGCTTCGTTAAAAAAAGTCATTAAATTAAACAAGTCCAAGCTACGTTTGCTTTGAAAACATACTTTTACCAATACATAAAAAAAACTTGCTTTTAACAATACTTTAAAACTTTGTTAAATTTGATCAGATAACGTATAAAGTTGACGTGAAAATTCTAACAAAAATACAAATGGTGGAACTAACAGTGTATAGAGGGCCATAGAGGGTGTAATCAAAACGGATAGCCCATGCACGAGGGTTGTGATCTGCAATCAGAGCCACCACAGCACTTTGCAATGCACCACCCAAACATATCAACGATGCCAGTGACAGTTCCGCAGGGTACCTTTTCACCGTTATGGACTACACAATTACATTTTCTTTTACATTAGAGCAAAACAGAAATATACATTTTCTAATGTATAATCATATTAAGAGTAAATAAATAGTGTATATAATAATGTTACTAAGATAAAAGCCAAGTTCACCTGCAATATGTAGAAGGAAGACCAAGCGAGACAACCTAGGCAAATGAAGAGAGTTCCTGCGACCCAGTGAGAGTGATTATTCTGAGAGGAGTGGCTTCCACCTTGTTGGTGAGTTTTGTTTGAGTGATGAAATAGGTCAAATTGAGGGCCTTTGTATAGTGTCATTAACAAAGCCCCAGCAAAAGTCACCATGGTTCCCAGCACTTTTGCTTGACTACGTAGTTCATTCATTTTTACCCGCTCTAACCTGAAACAACACAAAATAGTATATTAATTTCAGTGGAAGGAAGAGATTGTTTGTTTGTTACCTTTGTTCTGAACCACACAAGACATAATAATTAGTTAAAAACTTGAGACAGAAATTTGTTTCATTGAAATAAGCAAATAAAAATAATGTTTGAAAGAAATTTAAAGCATTAGAAGTGTTACTAGAAATGAGAAATAAATACTTCACCTGAGAATGAGTGCAAGCACAAAGGTTACAGAGGGTACGGCATTCATAACAGCCGACGCAAAGGAAGCAGAAGTGTATTGCATCCCCAAGAAAGTGAAACCTTGGTCAACCACTGGCCTACAACATAAAACATATGGAACAAATTATCATCATGCACAAAAAGTTTGTGCCTGACTAAATTTAGTCATGTGCATGATTAATATTTCTTCTTGGTTATTATTCTTGATTTCTTTATGAAATGATTATTCTTAATTTGATGCTGTGTTCGAATTTGCTTTCATTATTTGAAAAGACAGCAGTAAACAACAAAGCTGGAATTTGCGATCTTTTTGCTTTTTTGTTTTTCTATAAAAATTCCTTTTCAATTTTTTTTTTTTTAATTTCTGTAATCTCAATCTCTAATAATTGAGGAAATAATAGGTTGAATAAACCCGTTCCTTCATCAATCTTTTTGTCTAGCAATGAATAACGTGTTAAGTGGAATATTTATGCGAACTTCAACAATTACTCTAACAAAAAATTTCTAGAGTGGAAGCCAGAGAATAAAGGGCAGGTTGGAAAAAGAGAGGAATAACCTATTGGCTAGTACAATAATAAATAACGTACTATTTTTGAGAAAAATTAGTTATAAGTGATTAGCATAACTGAAGTTGAGGTGGTGACGTCAATTAAGCAAATAGGTCAAAAATTAACCAGTGTTTCTCCAAGTTGTCTAGCATGTTACATGTATTGAGTACACTAAGAGATAAGTCTGGGGTAATTACTCAAGAAATCCAAGTACTAGTATTTGTATGAAGACAGTCCATGTCATCTTTGGCCTAATTTTCCTGCAAAAAATATACAATAAGATTGTTAGTTAAACTAGGTAACTCCACATTTATAACACATTGAAGAATATAAATGAACAGAAAAGGGATTAAGTAGCACCTTTCAAATATCAAGGCAAAGGGAGCAAGAGCCAATGCAGCAATGGCATTGCGATACACAATGAAGACGAAACGACTCATTCCATGGTTGAGACTTGCCATGGTGAAGAGGTATGTCCCTGCCATCCCAAATTGCAACCCCACAGTTAACACATATGGCTTGGACTTATTCACCATGTTCCCAACTTTGGCTCCAAATATTTCTTCCATTGTTTCACAAACGTTGCTATATTTGCTAAAAAGGGTTGGCAGGGTTAGTTGCTATTATGTGCATGAAATGCTCTTCCTTATATAACACCACCACTAATGATTAGGACAAAACAATTAAAACCCACTACGCATAGCATGTAGATAAGTGTCGTAAACCACTGTTTAAAGTTTTCCTTTAATTTAGATCACCCCATCCAATTTCTCACGTAAAGTTCCACCCACCAACTAAAAGGAAAAGCTCTATTATTAGTGGAGAGTATACCCTTAGACTCGCTTGCTTCATCACCAACTTGATCAATTCTAATGAGTCAGAACACACTTCAGCAACAGTGTAGTTTTACATCACCCACAGTTTTTGTTTATGCTTGTGTTACTACCATTTAACCACTGTCTCTGGTCAAACATATTAACGTTTTCGATTTTTTATCTTGCCCTGATAATAGCAACTAGCAAGTGATGAATAGCTGACTATGTAACATTAGTTAATTAATATGTAGGAATTATGAAAAGTAAAGTAATAAAAGAATTAATATCTAGGCAAAAGTTAGCCGGTGAAAGTTCCTTATACTGTTTCTCCTTCTAGAGAAGTAAACAGTGATTAACCCTCCAGTTATTTGAAAAATATTTAGTGCTCAAACTGGCAAAACTCAAAATTATAGCTGTGGATTCAAGTTGTCTCTGGCAGTATCCAATCGTTAAACAAATTAATCTATGGGTTCCATTATTGAGTGGAAACATCCTTCGTAGCCACATATGATTCTTGCATCATAGAAGTTTTGAGTTTTCTCACGTCATCATTTGATTGTAAGCATTTTCATGAGTGTACTTCTCCCAAGAAGAAAGATATGAAAACTGTGATTCTGTTGCTTTTGGAAGAAACAAGGACCAAATTCGATCAAATTTTCTGAAATAATATTGTTTAAATATTTTACAAAAATAATCCACTACAATCCTTATTTAATTTAGAATAAATTTTTTCAAATCTTTTACAGTATATTTTGCAATAGATTATGTTGAGCTTAATTAAACAAAAATCCAATTTATGTATATGAAACGAGAATTGGGAACAAAATATTTAAAAGATAAACAAGAATGCAAATCCATAACAAAATTAAAAAGAAGATTTTTGCAAGGGAATATATAATAAAGAAGGAAAAAAATTATATTAGGAATGATTGAAAGATAAACATCTAATACAAAATGTGAATTTAAATTCATAAAGAAGATAAGTCTATAAATAAAGACTTCAGAAAAAGAATAAGAAAAGTTTGACAACCACACAACACATTCTAGATCTAGTTTTATTTCTTCTATGTATTTTTCTTGTTTTTGTCTTATGCATGGAAGACTAAATCTTTATGAGTGACTCTCTTGTTATTTTCTTTGTTCTTAAATTTTATATAGTAGATTATGTCGGACGATTTTTCAATTTTGGTTTCTGTTAAGGAATTTTTTTTTAACGCATATTGAGAATTCAGTTCTTTTATTTGATTGGAATTTTTGGTTGGTTTGCTTAATTCCAATCAATCTCTTATTTTCTTAATTATAGAGATAGACTATAAACATCTTATGAGTAAACACTTAAAGACAAGATACTGAATATATAAGTAGACACTACCTTTTGAGGTTATATTGAGTTTGATTGATGTTTGTTTGATTAAGTTTAACTCTATGTGAGAATTGAAAGAATGATAATCTTAAGATAAACAATGACGAACTCAATGATGAATGAACTTGTGAGTCAACTTGCTATTTGACGTTTTTCTACATCTTTTATATTTTGGCATAAACAATCACAAACCCCCTTTATTTTACTGTTATTTCAAACTTCTTTTGCTTGCAGAGTTAAGTCTCAAACACTATTTAACTAGATTTGCAGTTGGATGCATTAGAAGATGACACGGGGTCAATTTAACTTATCTATATTTTCATCTTTTTTTGCATTAAACGGACTAACGCTATGTTAGATGGTCTACACTTAACTGTTTCAATTTGTTTGTGAAATGATATAAATTAGTACACAAACCTCTTCAAGTTATCTTGAGTATACAAACATCTCCAAGTTACGGCGAGTACAAAAACCTCTCTCGGTTATCCATCTCAATCTCCCCTTAAGATTAAAAACTCTCAAATAAAAAAATAACATTCTCAAAGAAAACACAATTTTAAAGAAAAAGAAAATACAATTTCAAAGAAAAAGAAAACACTCTTAAAATGAACACAATTCCAAAGAAAAAGAGAACACTCTCAAAGAGAGTACAATTTAAGCTCATTAAGGTATAAGTTCACTAAGTGAAGAATTCACGAGGGTATACTTATATTGTTGGACTGATTGGAGGGTTGGACAGACTATCTGGTATGCTTGCTTAATCATTTGGTGTTGACAAATTGACCTGTAGTTTCTACAAATCAAAACCAAAAGAATCATCTTACTTTGATAATTTCTTATCATGCTTGAAGTCATTGAATCATACATGGATTGCTTTGTCAACCACAGACATTCTAGAGTTATACACTCTATAAGCCTAAGATGTTTTAGAATAACCAAGTAGGATTCCTTCATCGCTTCTAAAATCAAAGTTTCCTAAACTTTTCATTGTGTTTAGAATGAAACATTGTATTTCAAAAGGATGGAAATAAGACATGTTAGGTTTTGTATCCTTCCACAATTCATAGGGAGTCTTCTTTTAAATAGGGTTTCATGTAAATCCTGTTTTGTAAATAGCAGGTTGTATTAACTACTTTTGCCTAAAAGCACGTAAGAGTGGAGTTAGAGTTTAATAGTTTGAGCAATTCCTCCTCTCAATAACACCATTTTGTTATGGTGTCCTAGGAGTAGAAAAGTTATTATTTATACCAAGATTTTAATAAAGGTCTAGAAAGTTTTCGCTTTGAAATTCACCCCTATAATCACTTCGGATAGCAACAACTAATAGGCCTTTTTCATATTGGATATGTTTAAAGAACTTACGGAAGACTCTAAAAGTCTCATCCTTGTGGTTAAGTAATTTCACCCATGTACATCTAGCATACTCATCAACAATGACTAGATGATACCTTTTGTCACTGATAAACTCAATTATAGTTGGTCCAAAGAGGTTCAAGTACACCAGTTCAAGTGGTCTTTGTGTATATCTATCTTTTTACTCATGAAAGAGCTTTTGACTTGCTTCCCCTTCACACATGACTCGCAAAGGAGATTGTCTTTGAATGGCATAAATGGTAGTCCTCTTACGAGGTTATATTTTTGTAGCTTTGAGAGTAACCTCAAGCTAGCATGGCCACACTTCCTGTACTTAAAGCCAATAATCTTGTTTAACCGTCCATAGTAAGAGACCTTTTAAGCTAATAGCTCTTTCGTATCAATTTTCTAAAGATTATCTTGTCTATTGGAAACGGAGAATTTGGTCTTATTGTTATTGATGAATATACAACGATCCTTGTTAAAAACCACACTACACCCATTATCACACAATTGACTTATGTTCAATAGGTTGTGCTCATATGGTTTACCAACAAGACATCATTAATGAACAAAAAAGGTTTCAAACGTACCTTATCAACACTAACGACTCTCAGATGTTGGTCTCCTCTAAATATTATCTTTCCTCCTTTCATTATCTGGAGGTTTTGGGATATATGTCTTCCTTTTGTCATATCTTGTTAGGAGTCACTTCCAGATATCATGACAGGGGTCTTCTTTGTTGGATTAAACACATTTGCAAGAGGAATTATCTTTAATTTAGGTGTTAGCACCAAGGGTTGCTAAGTGATATGATGAAGTTAACTTGGATCAAAGATTGCTTGAAGCCATCATGGACCTTGATGGGAGTTTTAGTCTAGAACTTAGGTTGTGTGTGAGTGATTTTTGGTTCAAAACCATGAGTTGCATAATATCACTTAAAGAAAGATCCATAAATTCACTTTGTTTGATAAATAATAAAATGGAACTAAGTGAAGTTTGATAGACTTTGAAAACCTATTTTGAGAGAAAAATCAATTAGCTGTTTTCGAAAATCAATTTACTGATCTTTCTGTTTTTCAGAAAAATCAATTGATTGAATGTAAAAAACAATCAATTGATTTTTTTTTGCTGTTTTAACTGGTTTAAAATAGTTTGCCTATATAAAGGCAGAGCACGTTTTTGAGTAACTAAGAAACATTTTGGCAAATCATTTGTGATATCCTAAGAGAGAAAATCGTGCCCAAACTAAGAGAAGACTTGTGTTTGTGATTTGATAACTCTTGTATTTTGAGTGGTTTGGTTACAAATTACATAGGGTTTGTGATTTGTAATTGTGATTCAAATTGCATAGGGTTTGTAATTTAGATTGTGCAGTAGGGTTCAACACTGTTTCGTGGCTTCTGTGGGGTACAAAGGTGGAATACTGCTGTGTGCAGTGGGTTTCTTTCTTTGAGCAAGTGTAATTGACATTAATTGGATTGATCTTGGTGATCTTTTAGTGAAATTATTTGCTTATTGGCAAGGAGACTGGATGTTGAGAAAGGGTGAACCAATATAAATCTTGGTGTTCTTGAGCTCTCTTTAACCCTTTCTTGAACCGCGCTTCAGAAATGTTACATTTTGAGCTTGCTATCAAATTTTCAATTAATTATTTTTTGCTTGCAACTAATTGATTTTCTGGTACTGCACTATACACCGATATGTTTTACATAACTTTGTGGTTCTGGAATCTGTGTTTGTTGATGTGTGATTAAATACTGGCTCTGAACTTTATTTTTTATCTATTGTAAAAATTTCATTTCTAACATTTTTCAGTTCTGTGAAAACAACTAATTGATTTCAGATTTCAATTAATTGTTTCTACTGTAAATGTTATTTTGTGTTCTCTGCAATTGATTGTTGTATTTGAGCAATTGATTGATTTATGCTAAAGTCTCCAGTTTTTAGTTCTCAATTAATTACTTCTTCTACTCAATTGATTGATATTTTGAAACTTTGGCTTCTTTAAGAAATTTCAACTAATTGGTTTTCTGTTTCAATTAATTGACTCTGATTTTTGAAAAAACTTAAAATTTTAACATTCTCAGTTTAGTTTCTTTTACTGTTTAGAGTGGTTTCTTGAAATTGATTGAGTTTATGTTTTATTAATTGTTTTCTGAATTCAATTAATTGAATCTATCTTGTTTTTCACTATGAATGATTTTCAATTGATTGTTTCTTTTATTCAATTGATTCCTTCATTCAATTTATTGCTTTCGTGTTTCAACTTATTGATTTCTACTGATTGTTGAACTGTGAGCGAATTTCAATTAATTGTTTTTGCGTTTCAATTAATTGATTTTTTATTGTGCACTTCAAAATCAAACTTTTGGTTATTTTGATAAAGAACTTTCATTCTACATTTAATTACTTTCCATCTTTTGCGAAAATTTTTGAAAGTTCAATTCATCCCCCCTTTTGAACTCATCCTAAACTTGTTTTCTTCATGTACCAATACTTATTTGGGTCCTCTTTTGTTAGCTTTTCTCTGTGGATCCTTATCAAGGGCTTCAATGAAAGATGTTCCTATAGATAGCCTGATAAAGGATGCATGAGACTTAGTTTCATTTTTAGGGTTATATCCTATCCTTGTTTTGTCATGAGATTTCTAATAATTGTTTATTAGTAAATCTAGAGATTTTTCACTTGTGTCTGATGGGGATAGAACGTTTCTAAAAGCACTATTTTCTTATAGCATATCCTCTTACTAATAAGGTCGAGTTCAAGAGGGACTGAATTGAATATCTCTTTTAAAATTTATTAAGAATTAGAATGAATTAGTTGTTGAATTAACTGATGAAGTGAATATGGAGTTTTGTTTTAATAGATTTAAAAAACATAGTTACAACAAGAATAAGTTGAATTCAATCCCAGAGAAAAGGAAGAAAATCACAACAATTTTTATATTGATTCACTGTTAAACAAGAGTTACATTTAGTCACATATCTAAACAAGTCAAGCCACCACTAAAACAATTTTTTACAAGTACAAGATACACCAAGAACACTACTCCTGAATCCTACAAGAGTGTTATTTATTCACTATAACACCTTATTACAAAACCACAACTAGAAACCCTATCTAGTCAAGGTCAAACACCACAAGACAAAAAAAAAAAAAAAAAAAAAAAACAATATCACCTTATTACAGCAAGATCAATTTGGTTATGAAAAACTTGAGTCATATTCCTCTCACATAACACATTGATCTTGAGAACTCTAAAAGAAAACTTTAAGAAAAAGTTTTTTTATACAAAATAATAACTCTTTCACTACAAGAATTTTCATATTTATCAACAAATAATTACAGACTGATTCATATTAGTCGGTAAAATATCATTAGCGACAAATTTACATATGGATAATTGTGTTGTCAATTTATTAATGGATATCACTGAAGGATTTGATCTATTAATAATTATCGACAAATTTCACTGATGGATAATTGACAGTATAAATTTAATGACGGATCAATTTACCGACAAATGTAAATTATCCATTTATAAATTTGTCAGTGATTATCAACGAGTTTGATTTGTCAATAAAATCCATTGATAAATTGATCGTCCAATTATTCATCAGTAGTTTATCTCATATTGGCTAATGGCGGTTCCAAGAGATCTAGGAGTATAAGGAATAGTTTGTAGCCTATCAATCATGGATTGAGCAGTCACATTATCTTCCATGGTGAACATCTCATATTGGCGTTTAACCAAAGTCAATTTATTTCTCTTGACCTCTTTTGATCCTTTGTGTGATAGTGTCAGGGTCTCCCACATCTTCTTCACACTTTTCATAGCATGGACTTTAAAAATCTCCTCTTTAGAAAGAGAAATATCGAAATATGCCTAGCTTTGGCATTCAACTGGTATTGATATCTTTGATCTTCAATCCAGGTATTATGAGGCAACTAGTTTCCATTATCATCAAACAGGGAAGGAATGTCATTCTCGATCACTTCCAGTAGATCAATGCAATTATACTCAAGAAAAATAATCATCTTGAGTTTTCACGTCTCATACTTCTCACCTTTAAACATGGATGGACGATTGATAGCTTGACCTTTAAACTCCATAGAGTCTACCAAGATCTTTCCTCTTATCATGTTAAAAACTAACCCTAGAGATGACCTCTCATACAACTATAGGGGCAATTTGGCTCTGGGGTTGAATGGATCTTAAGACTCTTTTCATAGTGCATGAATAGTTCATCTAGCAGATTGTCTAGTCAGGAAAACATTCAAGCTACTCAGACACAAGAAAGACGTTTATATGAGCTAAAGCTACTCAACAATCATAAAAGGATTTGTAGTGATTTTTTTTCTTCAACGCCTAAACAAAGCCTTCCTTCAAGAACAAGAGCAACGTGTTTGATTCACTAAAATGTTGAAATGCTACTAAAATATCATTGTTCCCAAAAAGCTTTGTAAGAACATTGTTGTGTTCATTAGCAAACTAGAAGAGTGTTTTAAACCTTGTATACATCAAAAGATGTTCTTGTCTATAGTGAGTGAAATCTATTATCTTTTAGATCACTTCTTATACAAACCTTATCTTATACAGGATTGGATGTTTGTTAAGGCATACTCAATAGGTTAGTTGTGAGTGGTTGTGATGCAAAAGAATACTCAAGTTTTTAGTCAAAAGTGACTAAGTGTTTAGAAAATACTTGACAGGTTAGCTAAGAGAAGTTACATCTCGAAACAATACTTGACAGGTTAGTCAATACTAACTAGAAGCAAAAATAATACTCGTGTTGTGACTTATAGCGTTAGTCTACATAATGGAACTTAATTCATTGATTGAGAACTAGACGTAATTTGTGCTACCATACGAACCAATACAAAAATCTTTGAGTATTCCCTTCCATATTGTCTTTATAAAATTGTTTGTTATAAATCTATGCTAACTTAAGAATGATATTTTTAAACTAAGTTTTTGAAGATATTTGAGAAATTGTCTGTCAAGTATAAAAATACTATTCTATGATCGTGTATCACCATATAGTATTTGCAGAAATCTGCAAAAAAATTTAAAACACAATTCAACATTCATTTCTTGTGTTTTGATTTGTTTTTCATAGTGAAAATATTCAAGATTTGCAAAAGAGTGTGTCAGAAAGACTTCCATATTCAGCTTGGAACCTCCTACTTCTCCAAGGACAAACCCATTTATATCTACCTCACATTGATCACAAAGAAGGTGTGCTATTTGATTATGCACCTAACCTTTTTTATCAACTCCTAACCAACTCTAGCATCTATCTTGTAGAATTTTTGGTAGATGCCTTGTTTTAAGGATCCAAATCAACAGAGTAGCATATGGTATATTCACCATGCCTTCAACTACGTATTCAATAATAGAATGCGAAGGTTGAAGAGTATACATGCTAATAGATTATACATAACATATTTCCCAAACTCAATGACATGGTCCTTGGAACCATGCTTTGTGAGTGGTAACTTGTTACCCTTAGGCGTCTAAAGGCTAGTGTGCTCAAGGAAAATGTGTTCCTTGTGTTGGAGTGGCACTCTGAGGTTACATGTTTGGCTAAAAAGAAGATGATAAAAGAAGACGTTATAAGGAAGGAAGCAGAGAAGATTGTTAACTAACATGTTGAAGTTGTTATAGAGGAACAGAAGCTTATACTATTCCAAAGATCCAACAACCAAGGACTTATTGTTCACATGTTCTCCATGTCATGTCCATGGAATGATACAAAGAAAGGGAAGCCATATTTGAGTAGCTGAGGGCCATGGAAGAACTGTCAAGCTTAAAGGATTGACTAAGTGGCTTCCACCTGCTCAACTCTAGAGCTCCTTTGCACAGTTGCTTCATTAGCTCAACATTCTTTGGCCTACTTTTTAAATGATAACCAGTCTTCACAACCACCACCAACACAACAATGATGATTTTTGTGTGTGAATCGGCAAAAACTAGTATTTCATTGTTTAATTCTTTTAGTCTGTTATTTTCTTATTCTTCAATTTTGTTTTCTTCCAAGCTTTTTGCAACGTTCATGTGTTTACTTTATTATTTCTTTATTCAAAAAACATAATTTGCATTGAATAGATGTTTTGTGTTGTGCATATGATGGAAATCCATCCAAAATATTCTAGTAAAGAATAAAGAGATCATAAAGTTACAGGTTTAATTGAGAGCTTACTAGGAGTTTGGGCGTAATTGGACTTGTTTGGGCCTCCAATCAGTCTTTTGGCTCAAGTTTAACTTGAAGAGATCACTCGAGATATTTTTAGATAATCAATAATACAACACCTCTATCTGTAAAAATTATATAGAGTAGTGTATGAATTCATTTTGGTTTTTGTATCATGGGACTTCCTCTTAGGCCAAACATAGATTAGGTGAAATAGCTTAGCCCTAAGTAGAATTTAGACACCAATTAGGTCATAAACCCTAGATTGAACGCCAAGTTAGTTTAAAGGTAAGCTAGGGTTAGTCGCCCATATGGAATTTTTACCACTTGATACTCCCTGAATGGAGATAATTTGCACCAATAAAGAGGAGACACTCGTTAATCTCTCATTTGAGAGGATTTTGAGAAGCTTGCTCTCCAAGTTAGCATAAGGTTTAGGTTATTTATGGTTAGAAACTTCTCTTGCAAGCTTTATCTCCTATAAATAGGAGTGACATGTACATGAATTTTACCCTTGAATCGAGTAATGAAATTTTGCCCACATTTTGGTGCATTTCTACTTATCTTGGTTCTCTTTAGGGTAGTATTCTTCAAGACGCATTTTATACTCCTCATAGGTGTTGGGCCAACCTCACTTTAGAAATTCCACCAAACTTCCATCTCCAAACAAAATCATGAACTACATCACTTTTATTCCATGCTTTTGCAAAGCTTTTTGTCTCTGTGCACAAAAGAAATCAAACAAATTACTATGAAGGAGAAGAATATGCAAGTGGTGCAACATAGAAGGTCATCAGTATATCTCTAATTAATTGTTTGTGTGCTTAATTTTTTTTCATCATAAAAAAGGGGGAGACTGTTGTGACCCTAGACAGTCTAATATTCCTAAAGCCCTACTAAATGTTTGATATTAGTATACCATCGATAAATTTTGACGATAACAAACATCATACGTGATTTACTTGTTTGAATGTGAATGCATTATTTTAACATTCTAACATAAGACCATCCAGTGGTATTAGCAAGTCTCGTGACAAAAAGTCTAATACGCCTTGTTTTTATAATCTGGTTCTTAAATAATAATCATGTCATAATGATCAAATGTTTTCTAGATAAAAATTAAATACTTGAAACATTATTTTCAATTTCTATATATGTTTGCAAATGCTTTACGACAACTGCTGAAAAATTATACTCTTAAAAAACAAACAAATCTATATGTTCAGGTATAATTATGATTGATTATAATATACGTAAATCTAGTTTGAATTGTTTCTATAAAAAAAATAAGAGGTAGAAGCCTTTGAAGATTCATATTAGAATTTTCTATATCAAGCTTATAAACCAAGCACAAATGAAGATTCTCTTTGAAGATCAAGCAAAGACCAAGACTTAACCAAAGAAGAGTTTCAATTGTCATTGTCTAAGTCTATATAAAGGATTCAAGATGAAGATGAATAACACAATTGCAATCTGCAATTCTTTTAATCTTGTAGTGATCTTATAATGTTCATTATGGATGCGCGTAAGTCTTGGTAGTTCTTCACTTTGTGATGTATTTCCCAATCCGCAATGGTCACTATCCAAGTCCATATATATTATTAAAGATGAAGATGAATAACACAATTGCAATCTACAATTATTTCAATCTTGCAGTGATCTTATAATGTTTTTTATGGGTGAGCATAAGCCTTGGTAACACTTCACTTTGTGAAGTATTTTCCAATGAATTTAAATTGTGTTATCTTTAAGAGAATTCTTTTCTTTGGAGAAGTCTTAATCTCAAGGGAGATTAAGAAGGTATAACCAAGATTCGTTTATTTATTCGGGAGAACTGGACATAGCCTATGAGTTTAGGTGAATAGTATAAAATTTATTATGTTGTTTGTTTCACTTGTTCGTTAGACAGACTGGTCTAGTTCTTTGTAAGAGGAGTCCAAACTTTATTTAACCTCCTTCTTGAGTCACATGTTCCATGATGCTAGCATATATTTTTGCAAGACTTTCGTGATAAACATGGAGAACATTCTCTACAATATAGAATAAGTTTATAAAAAATTTAAGTACAATATTGCTTAAAAATTGAATATGTATCATTTAAGAAAAAATCTGCTTATTAGATGAAATAAGAAAACAAAAATGTGTTGTTTCATCTTAGAGACAAAAGACTTTATATTCCATATAATTTATTTAAAAATTATCGTCTTGTGTATTTGTAATTTGTTGTATTGTTTAATTATATTGAATAAAAACCAATAAAAATATGTTGGATTTTATTCTTTATACAAATATCTCACGTGATAAAAAGGTGGTAATTTTTCTCTTTAAGTATTTTAGTAGTTTTTATAAACGTTGTTAAATTACAAAAATAATGAGTCGAAAACTTATATTTTTAAATTAAATACTAATCAAATCTAATAAATTTTAAAATACGATATTTTGATTTCAGTAATTAAAATTAACACAATTATTAGTCGGAGAGAAAAGGGGAATGTAATCATACAGTATATTCTAAAGGTGATGCCCATTACATAGCTCAACATTTAAGATCAGACGGCAAAACATAGAGAAAAGCAGAACCATGGATAAAATTATCAAATCAGAGAAAAGAAAAAAAGAAAAAACCAAAATGGAAAATGTGAAGAATACGAAGAATGCGAATAGGAGTCCCATTCCATATAAACAACAATGCAAATAGGAGGCAGATTCCCCATACGTAACAGTGATATTCTATCTTCATGTGGAAAATGAATACAACATCACTAATGTGCTGCATTATTGTGGTCCATATGAAGCAAATTCAATTCATTTATTCATTGATTCTTTTCAGCTTCTTAAAAAGTTCTTCTTTTCTTTTAATATCTATTAATTATTCTTGTCCCTTTTCAGTGACACATATAGAAACCCTACAACAAATATTTGGGGTCTCTATACTTGCAACTAGAAGAGTTTCCACTCCAGGGATAGTGGACAAGTAAAAGAAGTAATCCAATTTTAATAAAAATAAAAAGTAGAAAAAAGAAAATTGTAGGAGTAGCTACAACATGGGTTAATTCATTAACTGAATTTGAATCAATACAAACTCAAAAACTCGTATTCTGTGATTTTGGTTAGGATATCAAATTTTGATTTTGAGTGCTTGAATTGTCTGACGATATAATATCTTTATATTTTCTATATTTTATTAACCTTTATAGAATAGAACTCTCGTGTAGTACATTTAATTTTTTTATTTACAATTATGTACCCAATTCACGCACTTTATACTTCACGATTAAATTTCTATTTTATTCAATTTTTATTATATTTTTTATTATTTAATAAGAAATTTGATTATCTAATTCGGAACCATCCATTATAATCAAATTAGTTTAGAATTTAAGATTTAGTTCACGTTAGAGTCAAAACTAAGAAAAATTCTATCCAATTAAAACGATTAAAGTGAACTGGTTTGGATAAAAATATTCCATAACAATCGGAAAAGACTCGTATCCATCCAAAAAAAAGTTGGCACAAAAAGCGTTGAAATATATAATTTCTTGTAACTATAGACATATAATTAATAAAAAGAATCTATTTCATGCATTCATTATGAAGTGAACGGAAGAAAATAATGGTTGCACGTTATTAAAAGGTTGAACAAAGACATATCACGTTTGATTGATTCACTAAGCAATGGGTAGTAGTTATAAAGGAAAAGGGGAAATAGAAATATGACATGGACAGTAATATATATATGTATATATAACTAACATAATGTGCAAACAATATATTGTGGGTGGAATCCCTTTTATGAATGTTTTTCCCAATATGCATCGTTGGTCCTTATCTATTCATAATGTAATAAAAATGAGCTTATCAAACATTAAAGTAAGTTTCAACATAGAAAAATACATAAAACTAAAATGAATTAATTTTTTTCTATTTTATTTTATTTATAAGTTAAGATACATAAAATTATTTTAGATTGTAGAAAATTTAATGTATTTTATCTTTTTAATTTTTCAGACATAACTTAGTATAAAAAATCTATTGGTCTAATATTGAGTAATCAAATCGTGAAAGAGACATCTCCACGTAAGCAACTGTGCATGCATGCCTTTCTACGTTGAAAATGGTCAACAAGCTGACGATGCTAGTCATATATTAGTCTCTTGTGTTGGGGTCTTATCATAGATATTATTATTTAAAAAATAATGGATATTATTCCTTACTTTATTTTGATTTTTTTTAGAGTCACCAACTATGGTCTTAAAGTGCTTATTCACGATATAAAAAATAAAATAAAAATTAAAAGGGGAGGAGTAGAAATATCTGTGATCAGAGGCCTTTTATTATATATATCAAATTAAATAAATGCTACAATTTATCTACTCTCGTATAAGTATGCGTTTCATTGTAGGCTAAATTATATTTTGATCTTTCTACCATGGTTAAACTAAAATCGGAAATAATCGCCAAATCTTTTGCCAGTTATTTTTTCAACATGAAATCCTCAATTCAATAAAATGATTTTCTACTTGAAAAATTAGGAGGATTAAGACAGATCCAGTTTAGAAATAAATTGAAACGGCTATGAAATAAAAAAATGGTAAAATTTAAATCATTTTATTGTATATGAATTTAGTGTATATATATATATATATATATATATATATATATATATATATATATATATATATATATATATATATATATATATATATATACATGATCCCACTTTTTTGTTTTACGTCTTCCCACTTTATTTAACACGCTAACCAAATAAATGTAAACATTTTTGCATATTACAATGAACTCATTTCGAAGAGTACATTTTTTTTATCATAAAGCAATCTAAAGTGCAATTAATTTGTTTTCTGAGAAAACAAATAAAAAGCGTGGTATGAAGTTAAATAATCGTAGTTGACAATTTTCACAACGCTTTTCCATCTCTCAAGTATGTGATTGTATTGTTCAAAGATAATAATAATAACTTTTTTATTCACATTCTTTTTTTAAAATATTGTTGCTTTTGTTTGTTACCATAATTCCTATTTACTTGGACCAAAAGCATATGTAAATAATAAAAATCCAATTATTTTATCTGAGCAAAAGCATAATTAAATATAACAAGAGAATTGAATCTAGAATCTCTCACACGTTCACAGAACTCTTAACCATCATATCATATCGAAGAGCTTTTTTTGTTATGATTATTATTATATTTATTAATTCAATTATAACTTTTATTTATTATGAGTGGGTCCGATTGTTATTTTATTTATTTTTTATTTTAATTTTTTTCCATTATGTGTGGATAGAGCCCACGCTTGTAATTAATTAATTCAAAATAATAATGTGGTCCGTGGGTTTGGCCCTCACTTGGTTTTATTTATTTATTTTTTTAATTTTCTTTTGCATTTTGCGTGGGTCTGGCCACCGCTTGGTTTTATTTATTTTTCTTAATTTTCTTTTGCATTTTGAGTGGGTCTAGCCCATGCTGGTTGAAATTAATTAATTTGTTTTGGTGCGTGGGTCTGGCCCCCAATTGATTTTATTTCCTTTTCTTTAAATTTCTTTTACGTTTTGTGTGGGTTTAGCCCAAGCTACTCACAATTAATTAATTGAAAATAATATTTTGATGTCTGGGTCTAACCCGCGCTTGATTTTATTTTATTTTATTTTATTTAGATTCTGCGTGGGTCTAGCCCGTACTACTTGCAATTTTGGTGCGTGGGTCACACCCTCATTTTATTTTATTTTTTATTTTTGAACGTTGCGTGAGCTGTGACATTTTAGAGTGAGTTTGGCCCACGCTTCTTGCATGGACCACTAACCCATGCATATTTTTGGCAACTACTTTATTGTTTTCTTGTAAATAATAATATTGTTCATAATTGTCATATCGGTTTAGGTCAAAGTTTTTAACTTATGTATGTATGTGTAAATTATAATTATTTAATTGTTGTCATTATATTTAGATAATTTTATATAATACTTTTATAATTATGATTTATTCTTTTGAATTACAGTCTTGACAACACTTATAATAATTTTAAAATGTGTTTTATTTCTTTAGATCATATATGTAATATTTCTAAAAATATTATTAATGTATTAAATCATCAATTCCTTTAAATAATTTTACACAACACCTTTTAAAAATGTACTTTATTTTTTTTTTAAATTTCATCTTAGAAAATACTTATAATAATTTTGAAATATAGTTTATTCCTTTAGATCACATATATAATATTTCTAAAAAATATGAATAATGTATTAAATCATCAATTTATTTTGAACGTTGTTATTAAAATAATGAATTTTATAAACTATTAAAAACTATTAATTCATAATTCTTTATGAAATAAATAAATAAATGTGTTAAATAATATTAATCAATATTTATAAATTATTGTAATTAACGATAAGATAAATAAAACTTATAATATTAAAAAATTTAATAAAATGTGCAACTACCATAATGTATATTTTGAAAATATAATTAAAAGCATTAAAAACTATACTTTAATGTTGCGTAGTTATATTTACAAATTCCATAGACATTGTAATTGAAGACTCTTTAGATAATTAATGGTTTGTGGATTAATTTGCATTAATCAATAGCAAAAAAATTATTTCATCTAATTAAAATCATTGGACCATAAAACATTTGGCTAAGAGGATAAAAAAGATGAAACTTCAAGAAAGAAGAGTCTATATTTATAAGGTAGAAGATTGAAATCTTTATTTTCTTTCTTCTTACTTGTACAAATTGTATAGGTATATTTTCTTTTTTGTATTTTGTAGGATTTTGTGAAGGTATAAGTGGGCTCCATTTAAGCTCTAATTTGAGCTAGAAAAATCAACCAATAACTCTAGAAATTTTTGACCAAGACATGCATATGAAGGGAGAATAACGCTTTGAAGCATGAAAGTCCAACATCACTTGGGAGAGGTCAAAAATAGGCTAATTTGGGGCGCTATTCCACATGTTTTGGAAATACACTTTTCAAGCTTTTTAGTCCCACATTCTTTATATCATCAAGTGTAAAGGGATTAGGTATCTATAAATAAAATCCCTTGCATTTTATAACACTCACATTTTGATGAATAAGAATTTGATTTACTTAAAAGCTAGTCTTCATGTTCTTAAGGTCAACATGGGAGTAATCTTCTCTTAGTTCTCCTTAAGTATCCTTTAGGACAGTCTAAGTTCTCTTTTGAGACTTAGAATAAAAGTTTAAGAATTTTCTTAGTCCTTCATTGCTTCGGAGAATTTGTTTTCATTTATTGAGTACCAGAGTAAGGCATGGAGGTCTTTAAGAGATAAATTCTCCTTTCTTTCTTTCTTTTCTTAGTTTTAAGTCTTGTTTATATTTCTTGGGTTAGTTTAGTTTCTTTATATGTTCTATGCCTAATTATGTTCTTAACTGAATAAATTACTTGTTTCAATTTTCTTGAATCAATTGCATGAGTTTAAGAAATTCTATAACATGTTTTGCTTGTTTCTTTTAACCTAGTTTGAATTTAGTCTTTTGCATGATTACTTAGCTCTGATTTAGCTACATCTTCTAAGTTGTTAATAGAATTGTTTATTCCATTTATATGTTTATAATTCCGTTAGAAGTAGTCTACAAAATTTTACACCAATTTTCTAAGTCTAAACATGAAAACCAAGTTATTTTTGGCTTGTACTTCCTAGTTTGAGTTCTTGTTTTGCTATTAGACCATTGGCAAAGTTTTGATTTTTTTTTTCCTTATAAAAAGAGTGCAGACTGACCTCTTAAATCAGTTTCTTTAAGTTTTAATTTGAATCTCTTACTTGAACATGTTTCACTTGCTAATTGATTTTGGAGTGGAAAGTAAGAAAAACTTGTGAGTCGTTCTTAAATTGAGCTAAGAAAAGTAAAAATTGTTCTGTAATCTGGTAAAGGAAAGAAAAATATGAGAACTAAAAGAGAAAGTCATGGGTAGAAGCTTATACATCACAAAAACAAAGGAAAACACAACTCACACCACACTCTTTGATGCATTTGCTTGTTATTTTAGTTGTTTTATGACTTCAATTTTATAGTGAAATATCTTAGAGTGAAAATTTCTTCTTAATTCCATATTGAAATTGCAATTGTGTTTTATCATTATTTTCTTGATTCAACTTGCATTGTGTTTTTCTTTAAACTCCAAATCTATACTTATTCATTAAGACTCATTTTAAGTTCTTACTTCTAAATTTTTCTTGATTTTTACTAGTCATTTCTTTTGAAATTCTTTGAGGTTCTTCGTATCTTTCATTTTAAAGTAGTCCAATTCTAATTGGGTTTTTCTTAATTTTATCTTCTTACTCTTGAATTGAATGAAAATGCTTACCTCTTATCATGTTTCTTGGAAACTCATCTCTTCCTAAGATAACATATTTAGGTATTGTTGGAAAATTATTATAGCCACTTATTGGTAACCTTAAGAGGTAAGGAAGGACTTGTAAAAGACTATTAAAAGTAGTGTGAAAATTTCAATTGAGAGTTGGACCAAAAGCCACACAAAAATACATGAATCATTGAAAGAAGATTAACGACAAAAATGTTTGTCACAAACATAAAAATTTAAAGCAAAATTTGTTGTTAAAATGAATTTGTGTTCTTTAGTTGTTTTTGTCACAAAAATTTTGTTACAAAGTATATTTTTCTTGCTTTGGTTAATTTTCTTTATTTTGTAGAATATTTTGAAAAAATGTCTTTGGTACAATCTCACCTCCCTAAGTAAATATTGTAATAAGAGTATTTTAGACTTGTGGAAGTATTCCAAGGGACACACAAGTATACTTTTATAGTAGGACACATCTAATTTACATTTGCCTTTTAGGTTCACTTTTCTTTCATTTTAAGTTTTCTATTGGAAACCTAAATTCGAGACAAAAACTAGGACCCGTTTAAAATGTTTAATTGACCTTCAATTTTTTAATAGGGCTCCATGCACACACACTTAAAAATCTCTTGCGAAAATTTTGTCACTTCATTTTTGTGAAAACCTTTACAAACACCTAAAGAAAATCTTTCAATAAAAAAAGAGTGACCATTCTCATTTTAAACATTCTAGTGTGCATGGAAGCATTATGGATCGTAATGTGAAATTGAAGTTCAGAGATGAGATTAGAAATTTAGATAAAAAGATTGAAAAAAGAGATAAGGAATTAAAGAACATGTTTGCTCAACTTATGCAACAAATAGAAGAAAAATCTAAGAGCAAACACGAAGAGGGTTCACAAAAAAAAATAAATAAGAGAGAGAGAGAACGTTATGAGGAACTCCACTCTCATAGTGAATGGGTGTATAATAGTCATCACAATGATGATTATTATCAACCACCCCCTAGGCACTGCCATGGGCATAGAGAAAAAAAAAATATCCTAAGTTACACTTTTTTGTTTGTTGATTATTTATAATTCTAAGTTACATTAAAAAATTATAATTTAAGTTATCCACATTTTATCACTCAAACTCTAGAAGTTTAGATCACATTTTCCTTATTTTAGGTCACACTTATTTTAATATAGTTTATTATTTTATTTTAAAAGACAATATCTTTAAATTGTGACTTAAACTTTCATGATTCGAAAAAGTATAATGGTTCATAAGCCACATTTGAAACAATGTAGCCTTTTCCACATTTAGACAATATTTATTTATGTGACCAATCTAAAGTTCATAAACAACTTAATTTCAATATTTTAAAATGTGATTTTTACTTTTGTTTTAATATATTAATTCCATAATGGATTAAAACATGTTATTCACTACAAAAAAATAAAAATTACCGACAAGACAAATCCATTATAAACATCTAAAATTCGTCGATAAATTGATTGAATATAAATTTACCGACGAATTTCTGAGTCTGTCGATAATTACCAATAGATTTTTGAGTCCGTCAGTAATTACCAACGAATTTAGAATAAATCAGTCGGTAAATCCGTCGATAAAAAATTTAGCAACGAATGATATCCGTCTATAGAATCGTCAATAATGATACTTTATCGACGAATAAAGTTTTGTTAATAAAATTTTGTCAGTAATTTGACTTTTTCTTGTAATGATAACAAATTAAACTTTCTAGAAATTTATCTGCTTTTCTATTCTCTATTAAAAATGATTGATTAAAAGATGTTCTAATAAATTATTCTAAAATATTTTATGTTTAGAAAATAAAATTAGATGATCAATGATACGTAGTGTTAATTGATTATTTCAGAAGAAACTGTTATTGTTCTAATTTTGTTTTACGATAACCGATTAACCAAAGCTTAAGCTTATATTTGTTTGATATTTTTCATGTCACATGTTATGGATATGCTATTTACATGTCTAAAGAACCAACGACAAGGTCAAGCATCTTCAATTTATGCATTGTGCCCCTAAAACCAAGCTAACACAGAATCACCCATATGCTCTTTTCCACAACGACTATGCTCTTTTCAACATTGATGCTATAAAATTGGCAATTGTATTCACATTCTGGATTGGGTGAAGGTTCTCTTGTCTTTATTCCATCATCAACTCAACGTACTATGAAGCAAAAATCTAAGCATGCGTAATTTTCCATTATCAAAATGATTAAAATAGCTAAACACTAATGGATTGGCATGGACAATGAAAACAAAACTATATCTCCAAGGATGGAGTTATTCTCCTAAAATCGCGCAGATCATTAACAAAGTGGCCTCGCATAAATCCATTACTAAAAGTTGCTTTTGATGCGTCTTTAATCTCTAATTTGGAAGTTCCTTAATCTTTTTTTTAATAACTAATCTTTTTAGCTTTGAAATGTTAAAAATCTGGTCCATCATTATTAATTTTAGTTAAAATAAACAATTTGTAATTTGCTACTAAACTTTTCATAAATTAAATTGATTAAATTGTCTTTTATTCATTAATCAAAACATCAAACTCACTCGGGATAAAATAAATTTTAACAGGCATATTTCGAATTCCCTCAAATTCCATTGAGTGTGTAACTTCAATAATTTTTTTTTATCAAAATTCCCTTTATTTTTAAAATTATTTCATGTCCCAAGTCTAATATAAATCCCCAAATATTGGAATAGAAATATAATACATTGCGAGGTTTAAATAAATAAAGTAGATTAAAATGAAAATTGGTTAATTTCAAAATAAAAAACTTAAGTAAATTAAAAAAAAAAAAAAAAAAAAAAAAAAAAATATTAAATTAAAAAAAAAAAAAAAAAAAAAAAAAAAAAAAAAAAAAAAAACACTTGAGGGACCCGCTTAATCCAAACTAAAAGGAGCAAAAGAACACAATTATTCCCTAAAAGTTTTCACGCATCAGCGTACGAAATCAAAGTGAACATAATGAAAATAATCCAAGTGGAGTGACCAATTATCAAAAAAGAAAAAGTGCATAAAACAAACTCCTTCAATATGGCATAACCTTTATTTGACCGTTGAACATATCCCTAACTTAAGCTAGGTCCAATAATTACAATAAAGCAAACACAAGTACTTTAAAAAAAAAAAAAAAAATCAATCAATCATTCATGTGGATCTAAATTAGGATGAACATAAACAACCCTAGCTAGGGTTTGGACCCATATCTATGATTAATTAATGGAATTCAATTTGCCTAGAACTCATGACCAATGAGTCTCTCACGTCGCTCACAGTCCTTTCAAGTGATAATTCAAGGGACAAACACTCCTTTAATTCTAAGGCTATGTGCCCTATGTCAGGCCTGTGAATTGGAACTTGAGGGAGACATGACATGGCTATCCCTATAAATTTCCATGCTGAAGCACCATTGTATTTTCCATGTAACCTTGGATCAACTATTTCTTGGATATTTCCTGTTCTGAGTTTATTGTTAACCCAAGGAAGTATGTAACTCAGATTTTCTGGAGTTCCTCTTAGTGCTGGTTGACCAGTGATTAACTCTAGTAGGATTATCCCAAAACTATAAATATCACTCTTTTTGTTCAGAGTCCCAGAGCAATAAAATCTGTAAAGGTACAATATGATTTTATATCAAATGCATTCATAAAGATATTTATAGAGTCAATTAATAAAAATTATCTTCGAAATTAAAGTGTTAATGATAAAGCTTACCAAATTTATTTATTCATGATGAGTTGTGATTATTAAAATGTTAGATGGCTAACAAATGAACATTCGAATCAGTGTAACCCAGCCATGGCTCCAATATTTGCTTCCCATGGAATAAATACAACAACAATCAAACCTTTTCCCTTCTTATTGATATTTATGACATTTAAATCTTATCTGATAATTTTAGCTGTTTAAAAAAAAAAAAACAAAAACCTGATAATTTTAGGTTATAGTTTTTCTCATTCTTCTTCTACTTCGTTCTACCTCATTTGATAGTATTGGATTCTTAGTGAAAATATGAAACAATTTATCATCAATG
>Ga0209700_102660_pt1 | contig 35747 bp, 12 predicted proteins | sample SiratroredBW_FD_187528 | JGI IMG/M metagenome (GOLD analysis project Ga0209700, IMG submission 187528) | Root nodule microbial communities of legume samples collected from California, USA - Siratro red BW (SPAdes) (version 2) | ecosystem: Host-associated > Plants > Roots > Nodule | place: USA...
TTTTTTTTTTTTCTTTTTCTTGCTTTTTTTTTTTTTTTTTTCGTAATGAACCAAGTGATTACGAATGTACTCCTCATTGGCCTTATTACAGTTGCATGTGTACATACTGATTTGACCCTTCCTTTTAATTATTTTTGGATTCAAGTATACTATATAGCAGTATCTATCTGTTACACCTTTTGTTTTATTTCTCATATTTGGTTAGTTCCGTTCCCAATTGAACTTTCCTTATTTTCATATTTTCTGTAGTAATATTTAAGGTTTCAAAAAATAAATTATTATCCATTTGGAATTGTTGAAACTCATTATTTGTTTAAGTACAAGAGAGTTTACAATAATTTATACATATATAATGCTTAAGTATTTGAACTCTCTTGATATTGAAATGCCATTACAACATAACTATACTTTTAGGCCTTTCTCATATATAAGATGGAAATTGTTTTACTCTTGATTTATATTTTATCCGTCTTGTTTTTTCTCATTGTTGTGAACAAGGGTATTAATTTGTTTTTGTTTTCATTGGCATAGCCTCATAGGTGCTCGACATAGCCAAAGTTAGATAGTTGTTCAATGTTTCGGAATCAAGAGTGGCCACCACATTTAATTTTTATAAATTCAAATATAAATTTGAGTTTCACACATTATAAACAAATAAATGAAATAATATAACAAGAAAGATCCATAAATTTTGAATTTAAATGGTGTGATAATAAACTTTTATAGGAATTTACTCATAACTCACATATAATTTCATTTATTGGGTAAATGCATAAAAATGTATATGAGCATTTATGGATACCACATATTTTTTTAACAAAAACTTAAAATAATTTTTTTAAAACTAAATTTTTAAAGTATAAATTCAAACAAAAATGTTATCTTAAAATATAATAAAAAATTATGTATAATAACATATTAGTACACCTAAATTTAATATTTTTAAAAGATAAATTTAAATAGGTTACTCTAGAAAGCATATATATATTTTTTAAAAATAATCTCTTTAAAACACTTTAATAAGTTTAAATAAAAAATATAAATTTATAATATCCAAATAAACACGTTTTCTAATGTAATTAAAATATTAGCATTTATTACCTATATATATATATATATATATATATATATATATATATTAAAAGCACATATTTAATATTAGTCGGAGGTTTTATATCTAAATAAAATTTTAGCATTTATTACCTATTGATATCTATTAAACGTAGGTATTTAATATATTAGTAGGAGGTTTTATGTATAAATATATACATGAATACGAATTTCATTTTCATCTTAATGACTAGTGCTGTACATTGACTCTTGAACGTAGTCAACATCTGTTAGGACCACTACCAACCAGTCTTTTATCACAAGAATAATTGAAGGACCGCAAAAGTTTTGTCTTCCAATTCTGTTCTAGTTTTAATACTTTTTACCATTTGTTTAAACGCTTTAATATTTTCAAAGTATAAATAAATTTTTGGGTGTAAAATTACGTACTTATCAATATTTAATTTATCCAAAATAAAAGTTAGTGAAAAGAGTAAGCGTAAAAGACTCAGTCCAATTAATATTTTTTTAGGGATTAAATTTCATTAATGAAACGATTTTATAATTTCCATTAAATAAAGTAAATAAAAAAAAGTTTCATATAAATTAAATTTATTTGACATTTCATCCACAATTTTGATTTTAATATATCCTTAGTTTAGTCTTTCCTCCTCAATTTTAGTCCCAACATTTAAAAAAAAAGTTCATAATTTGAGTTAAATCTCAATTTCTATATTTTTAATTTTTCTATTTTAATCAATTAAATAATTTCTTAATAGTATTTTAAATTTCAGAGGATATGGATAGAAGGCTTCTAGAAGGAAACTAATTATGTGATTTTGTGTTTATGGTAAAATCAAATTATCATCAATTCTGTTTATTTGTTTTTATGACATTATCATATTGTAATAATTTATTTTTATTTTTTTTAGCTATACCTAAAATGGGGTACAATACTTGTATATATTCAGTTCTTTATTTTGAATGAAATACACATAAAAACAGAGAACATATATTCATTCTTATGTCTTTTGTTCATCTTTGTTTTTCTTTTTATTTTCATAATAATATTTTCATTTTCATGTCCTTTGTTCATCTTTGTTCTTCTCTTTATTTTCATAATATTAAATGAATATATTAAGTGTAAATTCAATGAATATATTAAGTGTAAATTCAATGAATATATTAAGTGTAAATTCAATTGAAACAAAATAAAAGAAACTAAGATAGGTAAACGTAAGTATTTAATCAAAATTGTAAATTTTCTAAAATCTAAAGACTAAAATCGTGGAGTGAAATGCTAAGTCAAAATCACAAAAAAGAAATCAATGGGATAAAGTTACAATTTATATATATATATATATATATATATATATATATATATATATATATATATATATTTTAAAAATATAAATAAATTTTGAATAAAAGATGACATACTTATGGATGTTCATTTTATGTAAAACATCACGTTCATATAATGTCATCCTCCGACTCCACACGTTGATTGTTTCTTTAAAAAGATAGTATTCACTGATTTTTTTTTTTCGTTGAATAAAAAAGATGTTCAATGGTTGGATTTGTAATTTTCTAATTTTATAAAAAGTTATTAAAAAATAAATGTAAAAAGTTTAGATGAGTTTAAATGGATTTATTCTTTATTTTTACCTTTTAATTACAAATCTTTTTTATTTTTTATCTTTAAACATATTAATTAGATATAAGAGTAATTTACATTATATAACTAAATGTGAAATTTACCAGAAATACTATTGTAATATTGAGTTAGATTTATAGTTTATTAAAATAATATTAGAGTCTATAAAAATTTAGTTAAGATATGGTACCATTTATTATCAACTTATATGTCATCATCCATAAACATTAAAAATCTCACATTAATTAAAGATTAAAGAAATTTTAATATATAATTAAATACAAATCTTACATTACAAATAAATTTTATAAGATTGAATTAACTTAAAATTTTTCTTTTAAAATTTTTCTTTTAAAATGATATAAAAGTGTATGATGAAAATTTCTAATATATAAGTCAATGCCGACCTTGCTTTACACGTAGATGTAATGAATGGCGTTGATTTATGCGTAAAGTTCATCAGGAATATTTTGTAATTAAAAAAAAAACGACGTATAATCAAGATAGCTCTTGGGAAATCTTTAGGAAGACCAACTGCTGATAAGAAAATTCAAAATAAATAAAGATTCCATCTACACACAATATCCCTGCAAATAAGCACTGGTTAAATAATTAAAAGTACAATTCTTTTTGTATGCATAAAAATGCATTTATGGATCATTTCCCAATGAATTCTTTTTAATTTCTTAACCAGTGCGTTTAGCAAGAACTTCTTTTCTAAAGTAAATAAAATCCTAAGTTTGAACTTATTTATAACTTGAAGTCCTTTCCTATGGAAACAAAGGCAACAGATATGGCAAAATGAACGTTAATTAAGAAGAAAATCGCTCCATATTTCACCTTCCGCAAGAAATTCAGAAGCAATAGAACCAAGTTCTTCATCCCAAAGCTCAAACCCTCCATCTTTCCCATCAGGGAAGCACGTGCTGTTGTCACCTGCAATGTTCTCTTCCTTATAATCTAACAGATTTTCCCACCAATTCTCAGGCCCTGATGAAACTGCTTCACCAACACCAACTTCTGAACTACTCATCAGTTTCCCTTGCAGCAAGGGCGATGCTTTTGACAAAGCTCGAGGCACAGGCTTTATCACTTGATGGGGTTTCCAAGTTCTTTCGGATTCTTTTACGTTGTTCTTGTTGTTGTCTTCATCATCTTTGTTCTGAGCATTTACTCTGCGCTGCATGTGCGTGTTCCAGTAATTCTTCACATCGTTTGAAGTTCTTCCCGGAAGTCTTCCTGCAATCAGAGACCATCTGCATCCACCAAGTTTTTCTTTATTATTTGCCATTCAAAAGTTAATTTATTCATATATTATCATATTCTGTTAACCTTTGTAATGATTAATCGTCATGCATGGCAAAATTCAGTTCACTGTGCATGAAAATTAAAGATATTCTGCATAATTAACACTGATAACATAAAAGTATATTTTCTTATTTTTATGTCTTGAAATAAATCTTATACAAACCTGTTTCCCAAAAGCTTATGCAATCTGATCATCAAATCAACCTCATCTTCATCAAAATCCCCTCGCTTGATATTTGGTTTCAAATAGTTCAACCATCTCAATCTACAACTCTTCCGGCATCTGTTCAACCCTACGTGTAGAAAACACAACATTTGACATTTATTATATTATATATCACAACTTACGAGGATGTCTAAGTTATATAAACAAATGAAGCAAACGAAAAGGATAATATAAAGAAATAGGTGAATGAAACCTGCTCTTCGAGGAACAAGGTGCCATTTTCCTTCCCCGTAGAGTTGCACACACTCTCTGAGAAGGTCATCTTCACTTTGACTCCACGCTCCTTTCCTCACACCTGGTAATGTTCCTTCCATGTGAGAGCACACTAGTGATACCTTGTGAACGTAATCTACGTGGAGGGAAAAAGTTTTTCTCAAAGTATAGGTATCATAAAGATAAAGTTATTCTCATGTAAAATATATACACATAGAGAGAGGTAGCTGTGTACACACGTATCTAATTAACAATTTGTGGTGAGAAAGGGTACAAGCTTGTTATCAAAACCACCAATTCCAATTTCTCTATAATGCTACACGTAAATTTATTTTTTCAAATGTCTAAGTTACTGAATACTAATTAATTTTTTGGAATTGAGCAGTGTCCGTTAGAAAAGATCATTTGATGCCAATTGACCAATCTTCAAAAATTTTGAGTAACGTTCATGGAATATTGGATGTAGGAATATATGGTTAAGAGCTTAAGTCTCTGTTAAAAGTTTTATATAGGTTAAAAATAAATAAGATGGACAATATATAAGTAAAAAATTTATAATCTTATTGTTTTAAGGTTGAGTTAAAAATAGTGTTTTGGTATTTTACAAAAAATTGTTTGTGACACTGTATCTCTGTTGGATATCTTTAAAAAAACATACAAATAATATTAGAATTGATGATTTATTTTGGTCAAAGAAGATTGAGATAGTAAAACTATATACACAAATAAGATATTATCGTGTTTGTGATTTTCTTTTCATTGTTCACTTTCAGCATAAAAAAAAATCTAGTTTATATCTATATATAAAAGAAAATAATCCTACCATATTGGTTGACAAAACTCTAATAAATATTAGCTGAAAAATAATTATATTGACAGATAAATAATTTCAGCAATTTATCGACTTAAAAATAATCATTATAGTGTTGTTTGAGAAAACTTTAATAAATATTAATCGAAAAAATTTATATTAATGTGTCAAGAAACTACTTGTCTCAATTTCTGATTCACATTTGAATATGAATGATGTCAAATTAAAATAATATATGTAGATATTAACTAAAAAAAATTGAATTTGATATCATCCAAAAAAAGATTATTGATTAAAAGAAAAATCTAACTCAAGTTTAAGAAATAAACCTAGATCATATTGGTAAAAAAGAAAAAAAAACCTTGATAATAATGACTGTAAAATAATCATAAACTAAGAAAAGTAATTACAATTGACATATTTGTAAAAAACTTCGACCAATATTAATTGAAAAAGAAATAAATTCTAAATAATAACACATCAATCTTAAGCACACTGATGATAATCCAATTAAAATTAAATATATGATACTCTAACTCAGTAATATTAGAAAAAAAAACTTAAAAAAAAAATATAAGAAATTTAAAATCTTATTTTCATTTCTAAAAATATTATTTTTTAAACTTAAAAATAAAATTACTTTTGCACATTTCTAAAATTTCAATTTCTTTTAAATTTTTTATATTTCAATTTTTGGAAATTCTTCCTAACGAAGGCCACGCTGATAAATAACTTTTAAGATCAATATGTTTTACAGTTTTCTCGACATTTAAATTTCTAATTTCATATTATGTCATGCTATTGTAATCCATTGTCATAGTAACAGTGAAAACAAAAAATAAACTGAGTAGATCCTTTAAGGTAACATAAGTCAAAAATAGCTATGGAAGCCAGTCTTATCAATCGACATTACATGTTAACATGCAACATGCACGGAGCCCTACTCAAAATATTAGCCTTTATCAATTAGTCAGACACGAGACCCTACTAAATAATATTAACCTTTGTCCATTTCTTCAGATTCAATAATTCCTTCTAACAAAGTCTTTTTGGCAACAATAATTATTGAAGGACCCACAAAATTTTCTTTTCCAAATCTATTACCAGATACTTTCTTATTTTAAAATTTTATTTAACGTCTTACATTCTTATTTTGGTCACATAACAAATGAGTTTTTCAGGATGTGAAATAACTTAAAATATTAGAAGTATATGAAAGGCAGGGGAATTTTGATAAAGTAAAAAAGAGTTTATGTTGTATGAGTTGAAAACCTAAAAAGAAAAATATTGTAGATTAAATATACAGTTTAAAGAATATAATTTTATATTTTTCCAACTTTCATATATATATATATATATATTAATTTTTACATATTTTATTAAGTATCGATAATTTTTTATTTTTAAATAGATAATAATCTTTATCAATTTTTAGGATAACTAAAATTAGGCAATTGTTTCCTGTACAAACTGCTTTCTACACTTAATAAATTTTTAAAATATCAAAAGTGTTCTTATTATTTTTATTTTAAAATTTATTTATTACATAATTTTTTTCTCTCTCCTACACTCAATTTCTTAATAAGTGTAATCAAGAAAAAATGTGTTAACAAACTGAAAATTATAAATATCTCATTTTAATAAACCAAAGTTGTAAATATCTTAATAATAAAATATCTCATTTTAACAAATTCTTAAAAAATAAAATAACCATTAACATTTAATTGATAAAAACAAAAATTTATATTGTATAATAAATAATTTTCCATATTTATGGTGCAATTAAAACCTATTTTATATATGATAAAGATATTTCTGAATATGTGAGAGAGAACAAAAATTATTTAATATATAAATATTAAAATAAAATTAATAAGAACATTATTGGTATATTAAAAAATGATTTAGTGCATGAAACAATTTGTATAATCAACTACCCTAAAATTAAGATAAAAAAGTTACTTATAAATCAAACTAAAGCTGACGAGTAGCTTTTTTATTGTGTGAATAAAATGTTTAGACAATGTTAGAAGTACGAAATTTTGTGATATGTGGAAATAAATGTGTAACTAAAGATTTTGTATAACTTGTTTCTTTAGTTTGTTTACACTTATTTGTTTGTTTATATTTAGTTTTAATTTATATGAATCAATTCGTAAGTTTATATATATATATATATATATATATATATATATATATATATATATATATATATATTATTAATAAAAAAACTTCATCAATTCTAACTACTTAATACTTATACATTCGTCTATACAATTTTGATATATTATTAATAGCACTAAAATATCCCATCAAATTTTTAAACACAATACTTTTACTATAAATCTCAATTTAACATTATTTCTCTAATAACTACTAACCATACACCTTTTTAACAACAAATCATTTTATTAATTAATAATATTTTCATATTACTAGTCAATGAATAATAATCATCTGCCATTTGAAACTATTTTAATACACTAATTACCTTTACAAAATTCATTTTAAAGAAGTTACTTAAGTGATATTCTTTATTAAGAAAGATAATTGTTACTGGTCATTACTTAAATGATGTGTTTGTCACTTGAACAATAAGACACATTGTTTGAGCATCTCAAAATATTTGAGTGACAATCTTTTAAGATTAGAGAAAATTAATATAGATTATTTTTCACTTTAACAATTGTCATCATTTAAACAATAATTTATTTAAAAGGAATAATTTGATTTTGTTTCTTTCTCACTTCAATGATAAGTTATCGCTTAAACAATAAAATTCATCACGTAAGTGATACTTTATCACTTGAGTGAAAAAAAAATTAAAATATAACTCAATTCTAACTCACATATATTAGCCAACACATCTTTTGAGTGATATATGCAAATAACACACAAAATACTTCAAGCGATTTCCAAACTACATAACAATCATATTACAACCTACAGACAGTATGATGACTGCAAATACATGCAACAATCTTATATAAGTATAATGATTAGACTTACAATATCACATACATTCATATTCAATCGAAACAACATGATACATATGCATTTAAACTATAAACAACTTAGTATCAAGCAACATGATGCATACACAATATAACCGGTTGGGACTGAGAAAACACAATGCTTGTTGTAAACGTATTTAAAGAGTAATTTGTTTTTGATCAAGCAATATGATGTATACATGCATTTAAAATATAATCAGAATTTGCTATGTATAAAATTCAAAAAAAAAAAAAAATAGTAATGAATATGGCAAATAGATTAAAAGTAAGAAAATATTTGAAACTATTTTTGTACATTTTTTCCATATACAACGATTATAAAGGATTTAAAATAGAGATATTGGAAGTAAAATGCAATACTTGCACTTGCTCAATGGCCTCGTTAAAACCCTCAATAAAACTGAGTGACCAATTCAGTAAGAGCATCCACGAGATTTTTAGCTTGATTAACATCCTTTGCATTGAGGATTTTAGCCTGATCCTTAGCAATGACAAGAAAGAAAGAAGCCTGGAGAGACATTTGTTCATGTTTTGACAATGTTATGATTCATGCGTCTCCCATCACCGAATGATGACTATATACTCTTTTGTTTTGTTTTTTTTGAGTTCAAAATAATGTTTATTTAACCATGTCTGGATGCAACTTCCTTTGGAAATTTGAATCAGTTTGCTCAATATCCTCAACACCTAGATTAAGTATAACTTGTGGGAAAATTCTGGTAGTTTGTATCACCTTCATGACACACCATCTCTTTCAAGGACAAAGTTATAATATTTTCTATAATAAAGGAAATGATGTCATTTGGGCAAGTTAAATAAAGAAAATACTAATGAAGATTTTAAGGTCTAGAGCATGGTATTCTATCTTAATAAGGATGGAAGTGTAAAAAATGGTATTCAACTGCTCAAGCTTCTCGTAGCAAGCAAGCTTAGATTTAGCGAGATATTCTAGTTGATTAGGAAATTGAACTGAAGGATTTGAAATCCTATACAAGGAAAAGTTCTTTAATAAAGTAGGAGCTTCAATCCTAGTGAACTTACTCTTAAAGGACTTAAGATTGAAATAAAGTTAAAAGTCCTCGCCTGCTCACACCATTCACTGAGGTCTAAGAAGTTCTAATAAACTCTTTAAAATAAAAAAAAAAATATTCTTATAAAATATGAAAGATTCTAATTAAGACCCAACTATTAAGATGAAGGTGCCTCAAAACCACATTCATTTAAGTCAAAATTTATTTCTGGAAGAGGTTGGGGTTGAGGAAAAAGTGTAACCCTAATATAATTAATAATATATCATCAACATAACAAAAGGGTCTGTGATATAATAATAGTTTCTTCCACCAAATAAGGAACAACCTCTACATTCTTTTTCTCATTAGTGCAACTTAATGTTTGATTGTGTTAGAAGGAATGAACTTTTTTAAGGAAAGTACGTACAATGGTCTTTTTAAGAGTATTAAGGTTGTCCCTCAAACATATAAAGTATAAAAATTCATAAATGATAAAGAAGAATAAAACATGAAGTCACATGAGAAACCAAGAGAAATGAAGAGAAATAAAAAGAGGAAGTAAGGAAAAAGAATTGCAGTATATCTAGATAGAGAATGAAATAGAAATGCAAGAGAGAAGGAAATTACAGAAAATGCATGATCGCCAAAATTCAAAGAGTTCAAATACAATTAATAAGAAAAAAATTGTGACAAAAAATAGAACCATTACTAAACAAAGAGACAATTACAAAATTAAAAGTATATTAATTATCATATTTATTAGCATTAGGTAAAGTTCTAGTCTTATTGGTCAAGACTGAAAAGTTGTATAATAATAAATAAGGTTCGGAACCCTTTATATAATTTCATCATTCACTATATTGACAAATGAAATATTGACCTATCTTGATAGTCTTATTGTGCAAGAATAGAATATTGCGTAATAATAAATATGATTTTGACCTATATAATCTCATCGGTCACTGTAATTATAAACTTATATTATTACTTAATAGTGGAAGTTAGATAGTAATAATAAGTAAGATTTTAAGGCATATGATAAGATAAAGACTTAATTGAAATAATAGCACTTTATTAATACAAGAAAGTACCCTAAACCACAATTAATATAAGTTCTAAGTCACCTGTAACATGTCTATATGCATTAAAAGATTTTCTCTGTGCCTCCGAAAGTTACTGCTGGAGTTCGTACTTGGAAAGATAACAGTGATGAGTTGCTTATACAATGTTGACATCATATATATAGTCTAGGTTTGCTACGTGTCCTTTCTTCCATTTTACAAGTACCTCTCAATTATTATTTAGTACACTATAGTTTATAGACAGCAAACGTCCCAGACTCTTCAATCACATCTTAATAACTTTTCATTAAGATTTGTTTGGTTGATGGGGTGTAATCTCAACGATAGATTTGAAGTAATTTAACATGATACATTTTAAGTAATTTAAGGAAAAAGTAATAAAGGTTGGGATGGTATAGTTTAATGGAATGATATTTGATTTTAGCAAAAAATTGTAGGTATAGGTGATTGAGTTGATTGAATCAATAAAAGTCGATGAAATATTTTTTAATGTTAAAATTATTCTTAAATGTTTTTTTAAAGTAATTTTTTTCGTTAAAAACAATTGGTGGAATAAATGAAAATAAATTATTTTTTAAAAATATTAATTATTTATAAATATAATTTATTAGTTTCCAATAATAATTATAAAAAAGTTAAAGGAAAGTCAAATAAATAAAAATTCTTTTTAAAAAATCAAATATTTAATATTAGGATAAATGTTACCAAACACTATCTACAAATTCTCTATGTTCTTCTTATTTCACATTTCATTCTTCCTTTTAAATTTTTTTTCTACAAATCATCTTAACGAAATATACACCATTCTTACGATTCATCTCACCACAAATAATAAATCATACATAGAAATCAATGCAATAATCTTCCCATAAGTTTCTTTTGCCATTTATTTGAAAAAATTTTATTTGTTTCCTTTTTTGTGGATAATGCTTAACTTTTAGCAAAGGAAGAAGAAAGATAAATTATAAATATATAATCAATTATATAATGTAAAAGAAAGAAAGAAAACAAGTTAAAGAAAGATGAAGAAGAAATTAAGTGAATATGTATAATGCTTCTTTTTTATATTTGAGAAAAATTAAATGAATATTTATATTTTTTTATGATATGTTTATATATATATATATATATATATATATATATATATATATATATATATATATATATATATATATATATATATATATATTCATCTACTTCTCAAAGTTGATCGATTTTTCTTTCAAAGAATCAATCATAATTATTATAACACATGTACTGTGTGTATTCTGGTGACTTTCAAAACTTTTTTCATCTTATCGTTTCTTATTAGCATTCCATTATGGTGGAGCTCAACGATAGCAAGAACATTGAAGACTCACTATATTGTTGTTTCACCATATTCTATATTAATCTCAATAGTAGTTAGCGAATTGAATGTTTCAAAGTTAAATTTTCTTTACATATTTTTTTTTTTCACTTTCTTTTTTAAACCAAGCATTCCTTTACTGTTTTATGGTATTATTACTACAATTACAAACAGCGCATTTTAAAAGCCAACTTTGTCACCATTTATACAATTCTAAAAACCAGAATCGGTTTTGTGTTCTTTCTTTAAATTTTCTTAACACAAATGCAGATCCATGCAAACTTATTTTTAGTATAAAATGTGGTTGGACACACTTCATAGTACAATTTTTAGAAAAAAATTAAATAAAATTATCCATAATTGATTCATGCACAAGTTAAGAAATAAATCTTTAAAAATTATATCTTTTTACAAATTAATTTATAGTGCATGTTTGGATATAAAGTATGGTTTAAAATAGTAATTTATATGGTCCTATACAAAATAAGCTAATCAAATACGCATTTAGTTATATAAGTTTGTTAAGTTTCATGACATATCCTACATGCATTTTTGTTTTTTAATTTTGAAAAGAAACACATAACCTTAATATGATTTTATTATAATAATAAACTTTTTTTTATGATTGTTATTATCACTATTTTCATCCTTCAGAGTCGCATTGATTCTTCTCACTGTTGTATTAAATAGTCTATTCTCATTGGTGTTAATGAGTCTACTTGTATAAAATTCACCATATTCTCTTGTCTTTGTTTTGAGTTTGAAGTTTTGTTTCTTTTCCTAAATATAGTGCCACTTGCACTTGAACTAATCAGTATGATAACGTTAACGCATGATAGCGTTAACGCTCTGTTTCCTTCAATGGTTTGATTGTTGTTGAAGAAAGAAAAGCGAATTATTTATGAATTTGTTTCCACTGATTTACAGGCATGATTATGAAGAAGAAGAAGAGAAGACGATTTGTGTTTGTTGCGAAAAGTTATAATAAAAATAATGAAACAATATACACATAATCGATTATGTGTATATATTTTTCTTTTACATAATTGATTCACACATATCGATTATGTGTATATTTTTTATACTAATTAATTATAAAAGATTTATAAGTATAAATTTATAAAGATATATCATAATTTATGTGTAGCTCAAATGATGGAATGTAATGTATTATTTGGGATTTGATTCTCCACTTTTCAGTTTTATTTTTTTATTTGTTTCACTTACATTATAATAACATAAATATAATTAATATTATATTTATTTTATTTTTTATTTGTTTCACTTACGTTATAATAACATAAATATGATTAATTATTTAATATGATAAAATTATAAAATAATAATACTAACAATAATAAAATAATTTTAATTTTTTATTTTAAAATAATTTTATAATTTCATCAACTATAAATTAATAATTAATAACATTTTTAAATTAAAATAATTTTAACTCTAAATTCAAAATTTCTAACTTTATAATTTTAATAATAAAAATATTTAATCAATTATACCTAATAAATTGAACATATTTTATTGCAAAATTAAATTTAACTCAGAGAACAATTATGTAATTTTAAATTTTCATAATTTTCTTAAAACAAACAATTTTATTTTTAATTATTTTTAATCGTAAGGACAAATTTGTAATCTTACAATTTTATCGATTAAAAAAAATTATAATTTCAATCATATCAATCTCATCATTCACAAACTTTTTCTTTAAATCCCTTCAAATCTTATCATCTTTTCTTTAATCCAAATAATTAAACTTTACACACTTTCATCTCAAATCTATTTCCCAATTCAAACAAACCCTAAATATGTCGCATTCATAACTTTCAAGCTTATAAATATTAATTTTAAAACTATATTTAGAAAAAAGAAATCAAATTTTCTTTACTTTTTAAAATTTTTGTATTTTGTAAATTTAAATATCTATGTCGAACTAGTACATTTATATTATTTGGTTGCATTTTTTGTTATTCAAATTTACTATATTCATACAAATTTCTTTTTTAAGATGTCAATTTAGGGTGCATTATACCTTGACTGGGTAACTTGCAACTTGCAATCAAAAGAAATATAAAATAAACATAATCAAGTAATTATCGTAAAAAATAATAATATGTCAAATTAATATGCCAATATGATCAATTGATTTCAAATATATCAAAATAATTTTGTTATGTTTTCTATATGTTGATTAAAAACAGAATAGTTAATGTACACAAAAATTTAAATATCATTTAGTTATATCAAACTATATATCAATTCATGTCAAAAACATCCAACTATCAAGATTATTTTCTCGTAACTACAATAATAAGAATATAACATATATAATTTCATTATAATTGAAAACAGATGTTAAATATATAAAATTCTATAACAAATGTGTCCAAAACTAAGACTCCTAATAATTAAATATTATTAAATATCAATATCAATGGTTAAATATATAAAATACTATAACAAACGTGTCCAAAACTATGACTCCTAATAATTAAATATTATTAAATATCAATATCAATTGTTAAATCCAGTTTCAATTGATTACAACATCGATAAAAAAGAATAAGAGAGAGAAACAATTTAACCAACATTACTCTCTTGAGATAACATTACGTAACATCTTTATCTCTTTCTAATCATGAATAAGAAAATATAGCGTGATATGAAAATCTAGTCTATTTATAAGTAAATAGGTTTGTTTCTTGAGATATTAAGCCATCAAAGTTATGTATCTTTCCTCATACATAATTATTTAATATATTTATAATTTGACATAAGAGTATATGACCTTATTATATAACTTTTCAAATATAATATTATTGTGGGATTCCAACAAGATCAATACAAATGATACCTTTGTTTAAAAATTAAAACATAAATAAGTATAAAAAAAATTCTAAGTTGGATCACGTGAAGATGGAACTATGAATTATAAAAAAAATAGATATTTTATTTGATGAGGTAACTATCAGAAATCATATAAAGGGGTTTTTGGAGGAGACAACATGAGAGCCCACTAATAATTAGAAAAGGACGTTCAAGCAATCGTGTCGCTTCAATGGAAGATGAAGCATCAATAATGCTGATAAAAAGTAAAATAAAATGAAGCATCAATGATTTCACTACAAATTTGACAACAGATCTACCCGTGTTAATTTCATCTACACGTGCAAAGGAACTCCAAAATGTAATGTAGCATACAAAGAGGAATCAAACACTTTTTAGTTATCACTCAATAAAACGCAAGTAACTGAGAATGGAAATTTGCAGCTTGTAATAAAGCCTTGATTCTGACTAAAAGGAAAGAAATAAGGAAAAGATAGAGAAATAAATGAGTCAGGGAAGCCTTTACATGCAAAACAAATGACAAGAAAATATTTTTATTGTAATATTATTTTATTTATTTATTTATTTTATTATTATTATTAGTTTATTAGTTTTATATATTAATTTTACAAATTTTAATATAAAATAAGAATAGATTAAATAAAAATGAAATATGAGTGAGATCCACACAAAAAAATAATGTCACTTTCAATCCAAAATTCTTAAAATATTGAATTCATAACATTTTTTTCTTCAAGTTAGAGTTTCTTCTACATTGATATACTTTCTCTTTAAGTTAAAACATTTTTTTATCTTTCACAAACAATTTTTTTAAAGACTGCCATCATTATGAAAAATGTTTTTTTAAGTAAAGAAGAATTTTTATACAAGAATCAAATTGTATTCAGTTTGAGTCGGTCATAAAGACAAATCTTAACTTTGATACAATTTATTGAAAAAGTTAAATAAAAATTAAATGTGAACGAGATCTACACTACTTTTTTAACTGAAAACCTTAACATTGAGTTTGTAAATTTTTTTTTTTATATATATATAAATTTATGTTTTGCAAAATGATCTATGATTATATTTACTCATTGTTTTAACATATTCTAATATACTAATGCAAAGGATTATATTATAATTCAAGAATGTAAAAAAGATTAATATTTTGTATGTTGGGCTTGTCACTAAATTAAATAATTAATATAATGGTTGAAGTTTCAGCATGAGTGCGGTTGGTTCCTAATTTTTGGGTTCCTCTTCAGTCACATTGCTTAATTTTGGTGTCACATTCATTCAATCAATCCATAGATAACAAGGAAATCCAAATTGCAAACACTAGCCACAAAGTTGGGAAGACGTGTTGTTTATCACTTTTGTTATACCATTTGTTTTGATTTATTATAGAGCTCAATTAATTAAGTAGGGTCATAACTTACCAGAGGAAAAAAAAGACAAAACTCAAATCATATTAGAGACAGATTTTACAAGGTCGGATTACTGTACAAGATTATTTGCTTCAACAATTTTTTACTTTAAAGTTTTTTTTTTCTTGAGTTCTATAATCTCAGTCTTTTTTTCAACAATCTTTTATTAAAGGTTGTTGATATGAATTTCTCATATTTGATCTTAATTTCTTTATTTTTAGTTTTGGTATTCTTTTTCTCAACTACACTTCAACCCTTAAATCAATATTTTGATACTCTGGATAAAAAGCTCAACAAACTTAATCCCTTATCTTACGATACCCACATACATATATATAGCATCTCATGAGCCTTTATTTGTATGGATTTTGTTGAGAGATTCAATCAGCATCTAATCATGATTTCAAGATTACTTAAATTTAATATCACAGTTCATAAGTTTAGTTAATTACTCGGTTGGTGATATCTAGTGTCGTCCAATCTCATTGTGCCGAAATCATGTGATCCAAAACTGTCTCCATAATCGAGTAGGACATAGACCAAACAAGTCTAACAGATAATAGTCACAGTATAATCTTTATCAATGTCCCAATCATGAAACTTTTTCAGACTCATTCGTCAACAAACACTAAGAAAATGACAGTTCATGATGATGAATCAGCGCCAAATTTAATTTGAAGACGAAACTGACATAATTCATAAATATAATTTTTTAGCATCTTAATTAGCTGTTCCATTTTTCGTTTAGTTTTCATTTTCTTTTTTAATGCATGCAACATATGCAAAACACGAACGGCAATGACCTTATATTTTTATGTACAAATTACTAATTGTAGTTTTGTTTAAAATGATAAGTTTATTAACTATAATTATTGATAGGTTTCAACAACTAAGGGTATATTTATGCTCTGACTATATAGTTATTCCCTTTTCATTTTGATTAATGTTTATGACGATTTTATTGAATGGAATAATGAGGAGTCTATAAATAAGGTGAAAATCAGTCAAACGCAGTTTAAAATTGGAAACAAGAAACGAAGAAAAAGAATTTTTTTGGAGCATTATTTCTACTTGAGACTCAATTTTATTATTTGAAAGCATATAAAATGTTTTATTACATTCATTTCTTTTTACTTAATTATTATAAGTTCAAATAAGACATGTAAGTAACAAGGATTCTTTTATATCAAATTTAAACTCTTTACTTGTTTAGATGGAAGATACATAATTAAAAATATATACCTATATGTATATAATTTTAAAATGTTTAAATAGACGAGTTTACAAAATCATTATCTATATATACAAATATTTTAATAGTTAAAAGTATAACTTCCATTGTATAAATATATAATCTTAAGTTGGCTCATGCGACTATTGTGAACCTGTACTATTGCTTATTCATGTGTAAGTACATAATAATAATTGCAATCACAATCAACAAACTCGTCTTCCTAAATTGAAATACATAAAAATTTCAGTACGTATCCACAATATTAATGACATGTATTCTTTATCTTAACAATTGACATAAAAATCATACCACATTCTATTTACAAACTCGATGAATTTCAAGAGGTGATAACAAGTGCAAATTTAAATAAATTTGAATATCACCTTTTAAACTTAATTTCTCAAAAACTTAAAAAAAAGAATATTAGTTTTTGATATTTTTTTTAAAAATTTATTATTCTAAATTTTGATATTTTTGCAAAAGAATAGGAAGGTGAGAAGAAAAAAAATGGAGGATGAAAAGATAAAAAAAAATAAAAGTAAATATTGGTGATAAAAAATACTTTACTTAAGTAAAAACTCTTTACTTAAGATGACTTCAAGATAAAGTAAGAAGATTATTTGAGTATCCGATCCTCGTTCATTAAAACACGGAATAATAATTTAAAAAACTATAAATAAGAACTATAGATAAGATACGAGGAGAATATATTGTAACAGGTTATTATTCTAGATATATTCCTTTTCTCCCATTAAAATTGAGTATTAAGTAGTGTTAATGGTAACTTTGTACATCAAGCAAATTAGAGCAAACAATAATATAAATTATTACATTGTTCATTTTTATTTAAATACAAGTTGCCACGTCTAACAATTTTAAAATTAAATATATACTTTTTGTTTGATTATGAATGACAAGACTTTATTGTTATCTTCTATTTGATATTGCTAATCTAATATATTCTTAATATTGCACTTATATGTTGAATATTTATAAGAAGATTTAATAATTATAATTTCAAATTCCAGAGAGAGTTTTGAAAAGTGATTCTTAGGATTGGATTTATTAAAAGCATTAAAATAACAATATTTTTGAGATAAATATTGATATATTAATTATTTATACAAGATGATTAATACAAAAAGATTTATTAAATATACGAGGAATCAACATTTTATAAATATTATTAGTCTTTATTGATTAGAAATTGCTATAAAGAAATATTAAAATTATATTGTAAAAATGTTTATTGAAAGATGCTTTAAACGAACCTGTGGATAATTAATAATGAGTTACGATATTTCTAGTTACCATATATTCTGCTTTTGCTTTGAACACGGTTTATAATTAATCACGAAAAACTCACATTATTAATTAGAAATTTACGATTAATGAAAATTAACCAACCCTTCTAAATTTTTTGTGAATACCGGAGTCTCACTTGTCTTTTTTTTTTTTTAAATTACAATAAAACCTTGGTATGGTTACAAAATATAAAGATTATTTATTCTAAAGTCTTTGTCAAATAATATTAAGTCTTCTATTTTATATTAACAAGTAATCTATAATGAAGGTATACGTAACTAAGAAAATCATAATTTTAATCTCAATGGTAAATTCTCATCATATTAAAATAATTCCTTGTTGTATAGATGGTAGAAGAAAAAAACACATCATGAAAGTATATGCCTTATACATTAGTTGAGAATCATAATTGATGTAATATCTATCTTATTATATCAATTGTGGCTCCTAACTCATGTAATATCTCTATTTAACAAAAATTAAAATTTTTTATTTATTTTTTTGATAAAATCTCTAATCCATATAATGAAATACTACATTTTTTAATTTTTTGACAATTATGGATAAATGAAATAGAAAAAAAAGATGAAAAAAAATAAAAAAATAATAAACGATGAAATTTAAAAAGAATTATTGATTTAAAACCTTCTTTGGAGATTGCCCACGAGCTTTGTTACGCCATTTTGATCAACTTTTATTTTTGGAGCTTTAAATCTGAGTTCTTTATCTATAAAAAAATTATGATCGTTTAAAGTTTTTTGGTTCTAAGTTTTAAAATCTATGATAAATCTATACAATGTAAGAACTCTACTATCAAATATACAATAAATCAAATTGCTGATAAATATTTGGGTCAAAAATAAATTAAATTTCTAATTATTTTTAATGAGATTTATAAAATTGCTAATCTCTTTTAAAGAGAAGCGACAAAGATGTCGAACCAAGTATTCATGGTAGATAAAGGCGCACACATCAAGTGTATAACATCCTTACAAATCTGCAATATAAAAAAGTTAGCAAATCACCTATGTTAAAAATGCTGAGAAAAGTAAATGAAAGTAACGAATGAACCAACAAAATGAGTGTGTGTGAGAGTGAAAACACAAAGAACACAGATAATAAAAAGAAACTTAGTGACATCACGAGAAAAATACAAATAATAACAACAGTAAAATATTAAGTTAATAAATCTGGGTACTCATTCAAAAATTGAATTTGTTTACATGCTGAAATATATTACAAGATTCTTTTCACATAATTTAAAAAATGCCACTATATTTTAGTTTATGTCAATTTAATTTTAACCGACTTTTATTCTATGATAGTATACATTTTTTCCACTAACGAATACTCTATTGTAAAACGAGATTAGATTAGCACGTAGATAACAACTAATTACAATTCATGTAATTCTGCGATATATTTTAACACTTTTTTCCAGCGTGTTAAAATCACCAAATACAAATAAGTATAGAATTTGACAACACATTACCAAGAGAAAACGAATTTACATTATTAAATGACATAAAAATAAGCAACATTGATGTAAAAATGAATACGATAATATAATTTGAAACACATGAAGCAGTTTTTACTATATCAGTTATATATATATATATGTGTATATATATTTATAATATCATAATATATTATAGTATAATATAACAAAATAAAACTGATGGAGCAGGTGCATTAGAACCTTTTTCATCTTTCTCCTCACCTTACATTTTTCGTTGTTGCCTCTGCTGTTGGGTTCTCAAGAACTCGAGAAGTCCTGAAGTTGTTGTGAAAGAAAAAAAAATGTTTATTCTCAGAAATTAATTATATTGGGGAAATACAATAAATGAATTTCTATGATTTATATTACAATATCTAATGGGGTCTCAAATATAAAATAAATATGGCGTTTGAGAAAAGGAGATGAAAATTTATAAGAAATAATTTAACTATAATTAAAATTAATAAAAAATAACTTTTTTAATTGTTAAATTACTTTTTGAATTAATAATAAAAAATGAATTACAATATAAAGCTATCTTAATTTTGATAATTGTTTTAAATACTAGAAATTTTATTAAGATAAAGTTAAAGCATTATAGATTAAGCAATAAACAAAAAACATCAAATATGAAAAAAAAATATTAATTGACGGACGAAAGTTTTTTTTTTTTCTTTTTTACTTGATTATCTATGATTGTAACTTGTGAAACGTAACTGGAAAGAAGACTAGCTATTAAAGTTTATAATAAATAATAATAAAAAGTTCTAATATAATTTAGATTTATAACGAAAATAATTATAATATAAATTTATTTTCTCTATTAATTTTTCTTAAAATTAATATTTAATTAAAGATAGAGAAAAAAGAGATTGAATTAAAGAGAAAAGTGATTAAGAAGATTCTCTTATACAAATAATGATAGAAAAAGGATATAAGTTGATGTGTTTGAAAGAATTTTTTTTACTATAGTTATGGTTAAAATTCATTGAACATAACTTCAAAGAAGAGAAACAATATTGAAAGTGACTAATGATGAGAGGGACAAAGAGTTTACTTCTATTAATGCACATTTTAATAAAAAATGTTTTTGTGTTCGTGTACAATTTAGAGAGGGGTTTGTAACCTGTGGCATTGGTTCTGACCACGTTAACAACAGTGTAATCGTGGAAACATATGCATTCAATCTTTTAAGAAGAGAATGGATAATCTTATTTATAAATAATTAGAGAAACCATGAACCTAAATAAATATATTTTATCTAACGTTATATTGTATACCTTAAATTAAGAGCCAAAATTAAATTCCGAATTCAAAATTACACATAATTAAACATTTAAAAGTTTAAAATAACAGAAAAAAAATTAAGAATAAAAAATTATATATAAGATCAAAATTACAACGAAGTCTAATAATTTGATCCCTATGTTAGTAGGGGAGAGTTTGACTATAATATAGCCTTTGAATGTTTGATGATAACTCCCTTCTTCCTTGATTAGATGTTAATCATAATTTTATTGGTCGGAAATAATGTTATGTTGATTATGTAAAAATAGTTAAAGACTCACATAATTGTGAAGTCAATTAATGATATGATAAGATGATATGATAATTATTTATAATTTATTATAATAACTTTTATTGGAGAGAGATAATGAAAGGAAAAAAAAATGCTCTTGACTATTATGATAGAAATGATAAATGAATCATATATAGACTTCTCTATATCCCTCTCTCTTTTCCACATATGCTTATATGACAGTAATTTCTTCTTCATCTTCATAATTAAAAGGCAGGGGTACTGATTTGAATGCTCGGTAGTTGCCAACATTGTTCAAGTGTTCATTCTCCAACCTAAAACAATCAATCTTAGTAGTTAATTAACAATAACCAAATGACTAATGAGTTTATAGTGCAATGGATTGTAAAACATATTCATAACTTCACAATAAGCTGCCAAATTAAAAGGTGCCAATCCTTTGCGAGCAAGCGAAATTGGTTCCTCTGCTAACAAATTTTGTATGTTAATATGGTAATGCATGAATTTCAGCTATTGAGAATTATGAAGTTCTGCTTTTGCAGAGGTTATACCAGTCATAATTTTAACATTTTAGTATTTACTTTTACTAATGAATGTTACAAATAGTTCATGTTATTTACTAATCATTTTAAGATAACAGTCCAAGTGTGATTTAAGTTTCATACGATATAGAAATAAAAGAGTTAAACAACGTAATAAAAAAGTTGAATAATATATAATAAAAGAAAACCATAAACATAATATCTTAAAATCTTGACGTAAATTCTTTGTGTATGTAACTCACGTTTCATTTTGGTAGGATCTCAAAATCTAAGGCTTTGATTATCCAATTCAACCTCTTCTTAGGCTTCCAAGATATATCAGGATTCATGCATAAATCCCATGTTTTGTTCGTGAAAATTCAATTGAATTAATCATAAATCATGACCAAGATCAGCATGCACTTCCATACAAATTCACATTCTGCTACATTGCTAGTAATGCTATTGAACTAAACACAACAGAGTATACCTGAAAAAATTCCAAATACCACGGCGAAGGATCTCCAAGCATGCTACAAGAGCAGTCAAAGCTGTTCTATGCAGAAAAGGAGCTTCCCTAATGCCTAAAACAGATTGCATCCATGCAAGTCGCAACACAACATTCAACACCTGAAAAGTTATTCATATTTGCAATAGTCAACAATAACCAACACAACAGTGAAGAGTACACATACTTGAAACTTAATAATAACTTACCATAGCAGCAAAATATACACTTTTGTTTGGTATAGAGAGTTTTTCTCTCAACCATGGATTTTTTGAATTTCTTCTAAGCAAACCCCAGTCTATGACAACATCCCAATATGTATTAAAAATCGTTGCAATGCCTGAAGAAGTTGCAGCTAGAATTTGCCAAACCATTCCTCTATGGAACTCATTAGTAGTCCTCATGACAAGTGCTACTATTGTTGAGACGTACTTTAGCCCATTGAGACCGTGCATTGTATTTCTTTCTTCAAGTAAGCGACGAAAGCACTTCAAATAATAAGTATAATATTAGACTCAACACAATTAGAAGACAATGATTAAAAATGGAAACTTTCTAACAGCTATTTCACACACCCCTCAATGTGATATGAGATTTTAAACAAACCTAAAAACATGGAAGGGGAGTTTACCAGAAAAGAAACTCCTAGTAAAAATACCGTTCATGAGGGGAAACTTTTGTATCACATTTCTTTGTAGAAGATAATCAAATTGCATATGTTTATAATCCATATTTTCATCAGGAGTTAACATTTTGTAACTTTCTGAAATGAAAATAGAGTCTATGTAATTTGATCCCTGTTTTTATCTGTGCAAATTAGTCTTTCTAAGGATGAAAGTCGACAAACTTGGTAGGGTACATTTGTTAGCAAGTTGACACTTCTAGTACTAATTTGTATAGACTTGTATTTTAAAGGACCAGAGCAACATAACTTGCCACTTTAGGGATCAAATTGTATGTTAACTAAAAAATGAAAGATGCTTTTTTAAGTCTATCAAGTTCATACCTGGAGACAGCGGATCCAGAACGGAATAATAGCTACAATTAAATAAAATGCCTTATAGATATCACTTTGGAGACACTTGTTTGACCTGGTCTTGAAGTTTCCCCAGAAATAGTAGCAGACATAGAATTCCAAACTTCTATAGGCTTGCACCTGAGCCCAAAAGAAGAGAAGCATTGTTTCAATAGAAAATCTATAACAAATTAAACACTTAATGTTCTATTAGATCAAAATATGAATGACAACAAAAAGATCACGTTGTTATTCCAGCTCAAACAAATGAGATTATACATAATGAGTACAAGTAGTGCTATTAAGAAGTGAGACTCCCAACACATCTTCTCTCACACAGAGACACATACATATCGAGTATAGGATTAGATATATGTGAGTTGTCTGGTAATAAGTGATACAATAGTCCCAAAAGATTTCGTTAGGATATACTCTGATACCATATTAAAGTGAGTTAAGTCTCAATTCAATCTCACAAAACGAGTTTGTAAGAAAAAATCTGCATCTATTTATATATTATAGCATTAGTCTTATCTCTAATCGATGTAAGATTTCTAACAAATGATCAATGTTAAGATTTCGTTTGAGGTATAAACCTGGCTGGTAAGCTGATCTGCCAAGAAATTTTCTGGAAAATTGACCTGAAATCATAAACAAACAATATTAGTAAGATTTTGACCAACAAGAAAAAGTGCTTTCTTGTAATTCTCTTTCTTTACCTTGTAAAGAGGAGCACAAACGCAAAGAAATGCACAGCGAATAAGGAAGAAGCGACTGGATTTATATACGATGTTGAAGGGACAAAATGTAATGAGAAGCAGAACCTGTAATACAAATTCACTAGGTTATAGTCATATCGTCCATGGTCCAAAAAAGGACCATGAAATAAAAACATGAATACCATCTGTCTAGGGAGAATATTGAGTTTCAAAGCACAGAGAAAATGAGATAATTAACAAATGCTTTTGTTTAACTTACAATGACAAGGCCTAAAGGGACTAATTCTGTAAATGCTGAGAAACTTTTTGTTCTCTTATCCATCTCCATATCCAAGTTTGAGAGGACTGCAGCCAATGAGAGTACTGCAAGGCCAGAGCTAAGAAGAAAGACTTCTCTATATCCCAATTCTGTTCCTTCCTTGAAGCCAAATATAAAGGGGTAGTTTATTTTATAACGCCTCCAGAAGTATACATTTGCAGAGTACATGATCATATGCAAGACTAGGTATCCAAAGAGGCTGCAAAAAAAACTGATGTTCATTAGTCATGTTTCTCAACATCATTCTGCCAAAAGGGGCACACAAAATAGTGGAATACCATCTAAGAATAGAAATATACATACACAGAATGATGCAACTGCATAATTCAAATTCAAATGAACATTAACAACTTACCTATAAAGGGGAAATATATTGTCCATATATTTAGTACGTCCCTCGCTATATAGAATATTTCTTGCATGTATGAGTATAACAAGAGCCACAATGAGGGCAATTGAGCAGCCAGTAAATAACCCTGAAATGTGATAAAGTTAAGTGTCAGTGCGAAATTAAACTGAACGGTTTATAATCTATAAACATAGTAACGATAATCAAATCAAGGGTTGTGTACATGAGAACCTCTGCATTTAAACTTGTTACATGAACAAAACTAATAAATACCACCTTGATTATATTTTCAATGTTCACCATAATACAAATGCACCTCAAGATTTGCAACAATAATTTAAATTCAACTACTTGCCCTTACCCAATGAGAATGTGATTCTATGCCTTTCTCTCTTAGCAGTTGGTCTCAATTTGTTCATTCCTTTCCTGTGATTCCCATTTGCGAAGTGCTTAATGAAGGCGTGTTCAACCCTTTCCATGAGCCTATTAACCTGTACAAAGCAGGCTTTTGGTTTTAAAAGACAGCTTTTGATTAATTGAAAGAATACAAAAGAACATGATTTTAGGATAGAACCTCATCTGAGCTGCCAACATATGAACTGTCCACCATCTTTAAGTAATCCTTTGATGCATTCCTTGAACTGACCTGAAATGGTATTAGTCAGATAAATGCCAAACATAAAACAATACAACCAATGATCCTCACTCAAACAATATAGGAGACCTTGTCATATTTCTTCATGATTTTTGAGAATGCCAACAAGTTTAAGAAACTGCATACCAATCAAGCACAAAGTTTAGCATTGTAAAACATGATCAAGCTCTCTTCAGTCTTTACTACTAAGTTAATAAAAGGAAGGGGAAAACTATGTCACCTATAGCTTTTTAGAAGTCGAAGCTTGTTATAGAATTCCTTTAAGGCCATGCTTATTTGTTCCTCCACTTTCTTGAGCTCTCTCCTGCTAAATGATTGGTCAGGTTTTGACCTCGAAAGAAGCCCTTTTATGGTTGATATAGGAGAATCTAGTGTGTTCATGTTGATCTTAACATTATCAAGGATCTCCACTGAAGCCGGTCTAAAGCCTTCTTCAGAAGTCTTAGAAGTGGTTTGTTTCTCGTAGTTTCCAGTTCCATTCTCCAAAGGCATTTCATCGCTCAACTCAATTTCATGAATCACATCCATGTGCGCACGTGAGTGACCTTCAAAATGATTTTAGACCCGTTAGATTGTGACCCCTCAACATAAAAATTCAATTTTTATGTTGAATGCTCATTGTATAAATCAAAAGAACATCTTAATCATTATCTTATTTCTTCAACGAATAAAAAACAAAGAACATGTTCTGATTTACCAGGCCTAGCATCATTTCTATGATCATTCATGGAAATTGAAGTTGAGCTCCCATTGCTAGCAACATTTCTGAACCCCACCTTATCCACCTTGATTCTTAAAGCAATCAAAGCATTCATTTGCTTACTCAATTCCTCTGCCTCCTCAACCATCTCCTTCACCATTTTCTTGTAGAAGTTATTGACCTTGTTAAACTCACGATCGAGTTTCTTGAAAAACACAAGATCTTGCTCTGCCCCTTCTTCAGAAGGCTTGAGGAACATGGTCTGGTACAACTCCTCTGAGCCTTCACCCTCCTCAGCTCGAACAAGTATAACTTCATCCTCGCTCTTCCTAGGAGACCCTCTTTGTCTACCTGTAAGACCACTGAAGGCTCTATAGAGGGTTAACCTTCTCTTCAGCGATCCTTTTGGAGTGGATGCCATTGCTGCTGACTCGTTCAACTGCCTAAACCTTGACTTGTGTTTCAGAGTGGCTTTGAGAGAGTTGTAATCCATGTATGCTTCTTCCCATTCTGCCACCATTTGTGACACAAATTCTTTCCCAAACTTCATCCTTTTTCCTCAGAAACTTCTCCTTCTTCCCAAATCAACAAAAAGTAAAGAAGCTCAGAGAAACATCACTTCAGAAGAACATAGGTTGGATAAAAGTACTGTTTCCGTGTAATGGGTCATACAGCTTCAGAAATTAAACAAAAAACCGAAAGTTGGTAAGAAATGTAATAGAGACATACCCACTGGTAGCACCTAAATTAATTAGTATATTCAAATCTTAAATATATAGTTATTTGGAAGTAGAATTTCATCTTCTGTAATAATTATATTTGTTTTGAAAATAATTATGTTATTCATGTTCTTATTATATGAATAAAAATATATATTTGACATATTGAGTTTTTGTGTGTCTTGTTGTAGCACTTACCTACTAAATCTTTTTGTCAATATCGTGATTCGTGATTACCATATACTTCCAACTTTCATAACTAATTGAGTCATTCCATTTCAAATCTTGACAAAAATTTGGTTTGTCTGTATGAATGTATATAGGTGTGATAGTGAACAAAGAGAATCTACATGATATGTCCTACAATCACGGCGTGTACTTTTTTAAATACCTCATAATACGTCAAAGGCAAATGAAAATTTGTTTATCACTTCAAAATTTGAAGAAGAAAATTGACTGAAAATTAATTATACTCTTCCTATGATGTTGGATTCATCTTTAAATTTACTATGTGACCATACTTTTTTTTACACAACACTATATATAATTTAGCTTGTTTGATTTTTTTGTGAGAGTTGTGAGAAAACCATGTTGTGATTGTTCACTAAGAAACAAAGTTTTGGCTGTTCACAACCAAAAGAGGAAATGGTTGTGGCTGTTTTAATACTGGCACAAGCAGAAAATGTTTCTGGAAGTGTGGACCCACACCATCTTCCGCGTTTGCTTTACAGAAGGGTTTGATAAGACATGTTTGTGAGAACGTGTTAAGTCAACATGATTATTCAAACATACTTATGAAACTTTAATATTAAACGTTTTAGAGTCAACATGATTATTCAAACATGCTTATGAAACTTTAATATTAAAAGTAATCTTTGTAATAACACTGTAGTTAATTTATATAAAGCATATTAATCAGATGCAGTTTCTCTAATTTAAAGGATATTAGAAGTCTGTCCATTACAAAATCTTCCAAGTTTATATCATGGTTATTTATACAGCTATATAAATAAAAAAAAATCATATATAATAGGACACTATTTATTGCTTAATAAAGATTTTATAAAAAATAGTTTATGAAGTATATTTTAAAAATAAAATACATAATAATATAATATGAATAAAATTGATAAGTATGTGAATAAAACAAGTAAAGTTGAGAAATATACTAATGTAGGCTATTGATTTAATATTTCTATAAATTAAAATGATTATATTTTTTCTTATTAGTATGACGCGATTATGTTAGTTAATTAAGGTTTTAAAAGAAATTAAATTTTTTCTATCTATATTTATACCAAATATATGTGTGCATATATATATGTAATGGAATTAAAAAATGTTAATGTAGTATTTAATGTTATTAATTAATATTTAATCAAATAAATAAATATTTCCATTCTTATATAATATTCCATTTTTGTTATTTAATTAATTTTTTTTAATTTTATAACACATAATTTTAAGAGTAAATAAGAAAATATACATTAACTTAATATCCAAAAATGATATCTATATATAGAAGTAAATTAACTTTAAACTAAATATTAATGTGAAATTTAATATCAGTAATTTGATATTTATATTAATGAAAATAAATTTATTTTTGTTATAAAGAATACCATAATTTGTTAATTAATTAAGATTTTAAAGGTTAGTTTATCTTAAATTTTTTGAAAATCTATGTCTATATAGATAAGAAATGTTAATATAGTATTTGATGTCATTTACAATAGATAAAAATGAAAATATTTTTTCTTAGTGGTATGTAATGTCATCAATCTAATATTTATGCAAATATAAATATTTTTTATGCACTGTACTATTAATGAAAAGAAATACTATTTGTTTCATATATAACGTGGGAAGATATTAATGGGATCCTTTCCCATTGAGAATAATTTCCAATTAGAAAACTGTATATTATTTGATTAAATGTATGACTTATATTCGTAATTTATAAGTAACTTATTTATATAGTAATTAAATTATAACTGTTCATATAAATTTAAATATTAAAACAATTAAAAGTTTATGCAAATTTTATGTTATATTAAATAAAATAAAGTATTCAAGTACTGTTACCTGATGGCTCTTTTTTATTTTCCGCCTACCCTATAAAACTTCTTCATTTTTTTTCTATTTAAACGTATAGAAACTATAAATTTATTAATTAGATGAATGAAACTTCTTTCTACTTATTATATTCTAAGAATAAAAAATAAAAGTCTATATTATAATTTTTATCTTTCAATAGAAAGTTCGAATAAATAATCTCTCTCATAAATTATAACAAATTAAAATCATTTTTTTGGAAATATTAAATTTATTTAACTATTTTAAAATTTTTATGTTAATTTTGACATTTTTTTTTATCTTATGGGTGAAGTTTATTTTAGACTTTAATCAATCAATTGTAGTAATTGTTTCTTCTAACGGGTAAAGTAACAGGAGGAGGCAAATATTGTTTGATTGACCTTATAGAATGGGTAATTAAATATAATCAAATCAATATAATTTTTTTACATTCTTTATAACTGATGACATATATATATATATATATATATATATATATATATATATATATATATATATATATATATATATATATATATATATATATATACTAATTAATTCCTAGGTCAAGAAACATATCAGTCCAAGTTTGACCTTCTGTAAGAAAGTCAGAAGCAATTGAAGTGAGTTCTTGATTCCGTAGTTGAAACACTCCATCTTCCTCTCCGAAGAAGCATGTGTTGTTCACATTAATATTCTCTCCCTTCTCATCTAACAGAGTTTCCCACCAATTCCCAGACCATGATGAAGAACTTGCACCTTCTTCACTAACACCAACTTTGGAACTATTTATAGATTTCCCTTGAAGTAACTTGGGGCAAGTTTTAGATAAAGCTAGAGGTACAGGCTTTACAACTTGATGGGGTTTCAGTGTTGATTGGTTTTGTTTGTAATCTTTGTTGTGAGAGTGTAATTTACGTCGTGTGTAGGTGCTCCAGAAATTCTTCACATCATTTGAAGTTCTTCCTGGAAGTCTTCCTGCAATCAGGGACCACCTGCGTTCACAATTATATAAGGGTGCTCATATTTTCATATTCATAAGTAAAAACATCTATTTCATAATACAAAATAATAATATTTGATAATCAAAGTATTATATCTCTTTTATGCAATGTTATGACTTTAATTTTAATTCGTACTCTATCATTTAAAATGCATATTTTAAAGTAATTCAACGTAACTCAACATTGTTGTCATAAATAGCAATCTAATTAATTAACATGGACACAGCATTTGTGCTGTCATTTTCAAACTAATGTATAAAAACAAGTGCCGCCAACATAGTTTTAATAAATTCCCCCAACATAACTTCATGGTTCGATTCAAATTTATCAAAATCTCAAGTTATAAGAGATAGTTATAAAATAAGTGTGTTTAGAAAAAAAAAATGTGTTTGAGAATATCTCGGTAGTATCTATCTCGAAAAAAATATTCGTTTATTAGGTCGAATCTAAATAACTCCTTTACAGCATCATATACAAATGAACTTACTTTTTTAATACACTCAAAGAGAAAGTTGCTTTCGGAATAAAAAGTTTATGCATATTTCAAATATATAATATACGTCATAATTCTCAAGAGACTACTAAATGAGTAGCATATAACACAAACAAACAAACCTGTTTCCCAAAAGTTTATGCAATCTGATAATCAAATCAACCTCATCTTCACTAAAATCTCCTCGCTTGATATTTGGTTTTAAATAGTTCAACCATCTCAATCTACAACTCTTCCTGCATCTGTTCAACCCTACGTACCAAACACACCAACATTTGACTCATAAAATCATAAAATAAATAGATGTCTCAGTTATATGATTAAATCATTTTCAACCACAGGCAATGAACGAACAATGAAAAAATATATAGAAGTGCACCTGCTCTCTGAGGAACAAGGTGCCATTTTCCTTCTCCGTAAAGATCAACGCATGCTTTGAGAAGTTCATCTTCAAATTTACTCCATGCTCCTTTTCTCAAACCTGATGATCCTTCCATGGCCAGAAAACTCAGCTTACTTTCGCCATATAATTTCTTCACTTCTACATATTTCAATTCCTTCTTCTCTTTACAGTAAGTACCATTAGCCACCAAACTTACTAAAAAAACACGTATCTAACAGTTTATGGGGCAAACGTACTCCATCTTCATCTTCTTTGTTATTATTATACATCTTTCTTTTTTTACACTGAAATCGTGTCACCAAGATAAAACATCTTTTTATATTTAATGAAGTAATTATATATATTATGTTAAAATATTTGTTTAAAACTTTATGAAATTTTAATTTTATTTTCAAGGATGAACTGTAAAATTATTAAACAAAATGTAATAATAAAAAAATTTAATATCCCCTTAAACATTAATTTTTAACTTTTAACAAAGGCAGTATTTATAAATATTAATGATGTAACATTGTGTATATTTAAAAATAAGAAATTTTAATTTAGTTTAATATATTTAAATTTTATAATCGTATTAAAAAATGACCGAAAATAATACAATAAAGAATAAAATATGTTTTCGTTTTCTTAAAATTTTTAAAATTAAGTTTTAGTTTCTCTAAAAATAATTTTGTCCAGTTTAAGTTATTGTGATTTTAAAATGCATCTTTTCTATCTCTCAAACGCATTTCTATACAACTTGTTTTCCCTTTTATAACATTATCTAAATTATTTGAAGGACTGAAAATATTCATTTTAAAATTAGAAAAATGAAAAGTAAGGTCGAACTTAAAAAACAATATATTGTGTCCTACAGTGAAATGCATTATTTAATAATTTTTAAATATATACAAAAATTATAACAGGACATGGTCTTGTTTTTCTGTCAAAGCCTCCAATCCCGAACCTATCATCCACACACTTCTTTCTCTAATAAAATGGCAATTAACATTTAATACTCGGCAGATATAGTAAATTAATATATTTTGCAGACTTCTAATCTAATCAAAATCGTTTAGCCATTTTTCGAATTTCTTCTTTATCAGAAATAATTTTTGCTTTATGATGAAATATACTTAATTTTCACTCAAGTTACCTTGAGATATCGGTAGACTATTTTATAAGCAAAAAAAATTATCAATGTAACTTTCTTTTCCTCGCAAAAAGATGTTACGGAAGACTAAATAAGTTTTTGGAATTGACCAATGTATATATGACTAGATCAGTTTTTAAGGCTAATGCTGAAAAATACTAATTAGCCATGATTAATTGATTAGACATTATTAATTGATTAGTCGGCATGGATCATTAGATGAAGTACATAACTACGATTTGGATAAAAGGAGACGAGAAGAAAATTCAGACTGAAAAATCTATATTTATACATACAGGATATCATGTTGGTTACCAACTCTTCTTTTTTTAGCTTTTTATTATTTTTTTATCTGACAATATATTATAGTTGCTTAGTGAAAAAGTGGAAATCTAAGTTTATTTATTTATAGAGAATCGAAGTAAAAAATGTGTTGTGATACTTTTGTTTTTTGTGTGAATTTTTTCGTCGGTCATATGGGGATTTGATGTAATCGAGGCATTTATGTTATATGTCACTCCATCAGAAAAAAAAATCTTTCGTTGTACGTTGATATTCATTTATCGACAAAACTCACTTTTTTTTTTATATATATATTTGTTATTGTTATTTTGTTCTCGTCTCTCGTCGCTCATAGTTGTTGTAATCCCCTCATTCTCACGGTAGTTAGTTGTTGTTCTCATAATTATAGTTATTTGTGGTTGTTTATGATACTTTTACTTATTATTATTGCACTTGTCGTTATTAAGTTTAAAAGTCATTTCATTAGTTATGGTGATGATACATATTTTGTCATTATATTTATAGTTTTATTATATATTTAAAACATTTTTAATATGTTTTATAACATTTTTTAGTTAATAATAAATTGGGTTTAATGTATGTAATTGTTTTAATTTTATATTTTTAGTTAATGACATTTGCTTACTCTATAGATATTACTTTTAGCTAATTCTAATGGTATTATATTGTAAAATTTCAAGGCTTCAATATGAATATTAGTTGGTTGGATTGGAGTCGCCTCCTATCTTCTATTATTTTTGGAAGTTGAGACAAATTTTAAATTCATACAAATTTAATTTTTCGTGTTTTAACTTAGATTTTTATAACTAAATTTAAAAATTATATATATATATATATATATATATATATATATATATATATATATATATATATATATATATATATATATATATAGTTTAAATATGTTCGAATTACATGTATTGAAATTATTTGTTTAGTTTTTTTAATTTTGAAAATTATATTTTTCTCTCTCTCATTTGTAACTTCATTTTTCATGTAGGAAAAATTAATTCTTGAGGTTCAATGAAAAAAAAATTGAGTGTTACATTAATTATTTAATGTCTCTTTAATTTTGAGTTTACATTTTATGATTATAATTTGTGTTTTCAATTTTGTAAATTAAATTAGGAATCAACTGATTATTAATTTGATAATTAGATATAATTTAGATTGAATGATATTTTGATTTAATTCATATTTTTCTGATTCAATGAGAGGAATTATAAATGACATTTAATTTTTCAACCCTTTTTGTTTTCCAGTTTGTTTGTGTTTTCTAATTATGTTTCATTACAATAGATATGGGACTTTTGAGAATTGATCTAGTTTATGTTCTATATTGCAAAATTTTAAAGAAAATTTAGATTCTTTGATTTTAAAATAAGATTGAAAATCACCTTTGCCTCTTAATCATCGTTGCTCTTTCCTCCCTTTTTTGAGTTTATAGGTAAGTACCCAATCCAGCATATAAATTTGATTTTTTTTTTCTTTATGAGCATTGCTATGGTGATTTAAATTTTTAAATGAGCATTGTTTTATCTGTATGATGGTATGGTGTGGTGCTGTTTTCTATGTGAGCATTGGTATGATGTTTTATTTATATGAGCTTTGTTTTATAAAAAATTTAAAAAAGTTTGTATGAGATTGTGTTTTTGATCAATGAACATTGATCTTGTGTTTTAGATATTGAGAAGCTGAGAAGCCCATTAAACACTAACTAAGCACTTCTTGACCACTTGTATATATTATACTATTATCCTTCTATTACCCCTCTAAACATAACCACCTAATTACTGACAGCAATAATTTACAAAAAGCTATAAGAAATCATCTAATTAAAAAAGAAAGTCTGTTATAAATAATATAAGAAGTCTTCATAAGAAAGATAATTTTTTTCCAATAATTCATGCATGTACACATATTTTGACAAATACATACTAATATTTAGTATTAATATAAAGAGAGTTGATGGTTTTTATAAAAACTAATCTACAATCTAGTTTTAGAATCACCGTCAACATGATTATTCAAACATGCTTCTGAAACTTTAATATTAAAAGTAATCTTTGTAATGACACTGAAGTTAGATTTATATAAAACATATTAATCATATGCAGTCTCTCCAATTTAAAGGATATTGAAAGTCTGCATCCATTACAAAATCTTTCAAGTTCATATCATCGTCATTTATACAGCTATATAAATAAAAAAAATCATATATAATAGGACACTATTTATTGGTTAGTAAAGATTTTATAAAAAATAGTTTATAAAGTATATTTTAAAAATAAAATACATAATAATATAATATGAATAAAATTGATAAATATGTAAATAAAACAAGTAAATTTGAGAAAAGATACTAATGTAGCATTTCAGGCTATTGATTTAATATTTCTATAAATAAAAATGATTATATTTTTTTTCTTATTATTATGACGCGATTATATTAGTTAATTAAGGTTTTAAAAAATTTTAAATTTTTTCTATCTATATTTATACCAAATATATGTGTGCATATATATGTAATGGAAATAAAAAATATTAATGTAGTATTTAATGTTATTAATTAATATTTAATCAAATAAATAAATATTTCCTTTCTTATATAATATTCCATTTTTGTTATTTAATTAATTTTTTTTAATTTTATAACACATAATTTTAAGAGTAAATAAGAAAATATACATTAATTTAATATACAAAAATGATATCTATATATAGAAGTAAATTAAAATTTAAACTAAATATTAATGTGAAATTTAATATCAGTAATTTGATATTTATATTAATGAAAATAAATTTATTTTTGTTATAAAGAATACCATAATTTGTTAATTAATTAAGATTTTAAAGGTTAGTTTATCAGAAATTTTTTGAAAATCTATGTCCATATACATAAGAAATGTTAATATAGTATTGGTGTCATTTACAATAGATAAAAATGAAAATATTTTTTCTTAGTGGTATGTAATGTTATCAATCTAATATTTATGCACATATAAATATTTTTTATGCACTGTACTATTAATGAAAAGAAATACTATTTGTTTCATATATAACCTGGGAAGATATTAATGGGATCCTTTCCCATTGAGAATAATTTCCAATTAGAAAACTGTATATTGTTTGATTAAATTTATGACTTATATTCGTAATTTATAAGTAACTTATTTATATAGTAATTAAATTATAACTGTTCATATAAATTTAAATATTAAAACAATTAAAAGTTTATGCAAATTTTATGTTATATTAAATAAA
>Ga0209700_102661_pt1 | contig 35745 bp, 13 predicted proteins | sample SiratroredBW_FD_187528 | JGI IMG/M metagenome (GOLD analysis project Ga0209700, IMG submission 187528) | Root nodule microbial communities of legume samples collected from California, USA - Siratro red BW (SPAdes) (version 2) | ecosystem: Host-associated > Plants > Roots > Nodule | place: USA...
ATAGAAAATATACATTGGTGATATGTTCAGGTCATTTTGGTCACTCTCTCTTAAAAGTCATCATTTTAGTTTATAAAATTGTAAATGTTAGTTATATTGTCTTTGAAACTAGTTTTTTTTTTTTTTAAATAGTCTATAATTAAAAAAAATGTGTAACTTTATTTATAATATTAGCTTGTTAGGATCAGAGTAATAATAAATGATAAAACTTAGAGAACTTAACTAGAGCAATAGAATTTTTTTGCTTAATTTAAATACTCAGCAACACATAATATCTATAGAGGAAAAAATCTTTTTTTTCCCTGGATGAAAAAATTGTTGGCAAAATTTCTAAGAGTGCAATTTTTTTAAGAAATTCTAAAAAATGAGTATTTTTTTATTTCCACGATATATAAATTATGCATAAATAATACGATTTTATTATAAAAAATACACTGGAGCAATATTAAAATCGTCAGTGTTTTAATTTAAAAAAATAAAATAAAATTCATTTAATAAAAATAGAATGTATTTAAAAAAAAAACATAATTTGTGATTTGTTATGTCTGAGTATAACTATTGTAACCATCTTTTTAAAGATTAAAACTAATTTACAAACCATATTAGTTAGGAAAAATTAGTTATTTAAATATGAAATTCTTAATATATAATTTAGGTATGACCACTTTTTAAATTAAAATTAATTAGCAAACAAATGCAACTAAGTAAGGCTTAAATTTGACTTACCTGTTAGTTAGAGGTTTTTTAAGAAGGTCTACTAACGTAGTAATTATGTTGTTTTTTTAGTAATAGTTCTTTAATTTATTTAATTCATTAATTTTTAAAAAATGGTTATATAACAGTTTTAACTTTAAAAAATATAGTTACATAAGCAGTATCATTATCAGAAATAACAAATCACACAGAATTATTGTCCTGATTTTTTTTTTAATAAATTCTGTTTTTCTTTAAAATGAATTAAATGATTTTTTTTTTTAAATTAAAGCACTGAAATAGTGCTTGAGCGACACAATGTCAATGTTTTTTCAATGTTAGCGAATTATACCTGAAATCTGTCCTTCCTGCGTGATTTTACCACTAACAACATCTTGATTTCATTCTTACATAATTAAAATAGTGTCACTTATTATCCATCTGGAATAAAATATTTGTTTATCTATTTTGGAAATTTCTTAATAAAATTACACCTGTTTAGAAATTTTACTAAACTTATTATATGTTATTCTAATATGTGCGATGCTATTTTAAGAATTATATTCATATATATATATATATATATATATATATATATATATATATATATATATATATTATATTTTTTATTATTAATAAGTTGAATAGAAATGTAATATCTTTGAATAGGATATTCGGTTCGAGTATTATAGATAAAAAATATAATTTTGATTGGGAGAGTAAATTACAACAAATTCAACTAACTTAATATAAGAATTAATCACTAATAAAACCGATACTAGTAATTGACTTCCACAATATTTTTCTTCAAAATTCATATCTACCATATGTTTTAATTAGTTTAAAGTATAAAAGCTTTAAATTGAAAATACATAAAAAATAAAGTCATATTAAATATTTTGTTTTCGTAGTTATAAGACTCTCATATTACAACTCTCTTCTGAATTTTCATATAAAAAAATAATTAAGGTTATTAACTGATTCATGCTTTTATTATTTTCCCTAACCAAGAACAATAAAATATCTGACAAATAAGTATTAAAACGATGAATGTTTATTCTTTCAAAAAGCTTCAAGCATAGGTAAATCCACAATTAAGAACTTTCCACATTGTGTAACAAAGTTAAAAGCATATATATCCCTTTCCACATTGTGTAACAAAGTTAAAAGCATATATATCCCTTTCCACATATAATTAAGAACACAATTATTTTTTCATTATGAACATAAGGGAAACAAACTGTTCACAAGACAGAAGTGTTTAAGGAGCAAATCCACTTATTTATAACTTTCTAATTAACTGATACATAACACAACTTTCAGCTCTCCCTATGTGCCATTGTTTGGTTCATCAGAACTTGTTCCTGTACCAATAAACGCCCTTGTGGGAAGTTCCTTCATCTGGCTCCACATAAAGGCACTCTTTTGCTTCTCTCCACAATGCCTTGTAAAATGGGGTGCCATCAAATTGATAGTACTCACCCAATATAGGCTTGATTGCATTGGTTGCTTCCATTGCATGGTAATGTGGCATTGTAGAGAAGAGATGGTGAGCCACATGAGTATCAGTTATATGGTGAAACACCTTGTTCAGAATCCCATAATCCCTGTCCATAGTTGCCAAAGCACCCTTCAACCACTCCCATTCTGATGAATCATAGTGAGGCAAAGAAGAGTGTGTGTGCTGCAAATATGTGATGGTCACGAGAAAGCCATTTACAACGAGCCATGGCACCCCGTAAACACATACCAGCCAAACCAGCCCTCTCACAGTTGCAACGAGGTAGAGAAAGTATGTGACAGAAAGCAAAGTAGCATCAGAAACATAGATCAGAAGCCTTTCGCGGTCTGAATATATGGTAGCATAAGGGTGGTAGTGGCTTGCAAAACGATCATAGGGTCTACCAAATACAAAGGCCATCCTAGTGTGAGTGTGATGAGAAGAGAAACAGCTCTTCCTAGTGGGTTGTTGAAGCACTTGTGGTACCATGCAACAGTGGATTTGGATTTTGGGACAAACACTTCATCACGATCAAGAACCTGTGTTGGAGTGGTGGCGGCGATGACTTAGTTTCCATGAGAAGTAAGGGACTAGAAGTGCTGAGTGAAGGGTCAAACCAACCAGATCATCAAGCCATTGGTACTTGCTGAAGGCATGGTGGCCACACTCATGAGCAATCACCCACACCCCAGTGAGAATGCAACCTTGGAGAACCCAATAGATTGGCCAAGCAATGAGGGAAAGGGGTGAGGAAGAAGGTGGAAGTAGGTGGTGGCAGTATATAGAATGAAGGCCAGTGAAAGGTCAGAAACAACATAGTAGAATGAAGAGAGGAGGGAATGCTCAAAGCAATGTGGGGGAATGGCTTTCTTGAGTTGGCCAACAGTGAAAGGAGGCTTTGTATTTGGAACCCTTGAGAGAGTATTTTGCTGAACTTCAAATTTGGTGACACTTCCTCCGCCTGCCATTGTTTTCTTTGCTAGAACCTGTGTGTAGTATGAGAGTTCGGTTCAGTTTTTGCTATATTTCACTGAATACGTGTAAGGCCATGATCTTGTATACGTGTGAGGTCTCCATGCATGCAAAACCAAACACAGCCGCAAAACTGACACAAAGCACAGAGGGTTTGTACTGTCATGGTCCATTTGCAAATCCGCCATTTGAAACCAATGTGCTCTCTTGCATTCATGCTCTTCAATCATGTTTGGTCACACATCACATACAACTATTTCCTCTTAATTCATACTTAAATTATAATGAACTCCACCGTACAAACTATACCATGAATTACATGAATTGATAGTTCAAACTTCAATCCATTCGGGCCTTGTATTGTGTTACTGATTTCAAAGCAAGTAAAAGAAGAAATAAACAAAGCAAAATATATACAAATACAGTATAATGCAGCAGATACTGTTGAAGTATTAAAAAGTGGTGTCAAAGTAGATTTATTCTTATTTCATTGTGTTGTTGATTGATTTGTTTTTACTACACAAGGAAAGCAAATGCTGAACAATTATGGTGCTTTCTAGGTGAGTTTATAACCCATGAAAGACTAAAATATATATCAGTCCTGAAATGAACCAATGGTAAAAAGAACAAGAGAAAGGAGCAAAAAGAAGTTAACCAATCAACCATGTGTAGATCTTCTGGAATACAAATACAATATGATAAGATAACAAATGTAAAATCAGTAACTAATTTTTGTTCTCTTTGATATTTTAAGTGTTTTACCATTCCCACAGGCAAAATAAATCACCACTAAAGTGGGGAAGAAGAGAACAAGTTTTGAAAGTGATATTCCTACTGCTACATGACAATGTACCTGTCAAAATATGGCATTGGAACAAAATAAGAAATATGATGACAAACGGAATAAATGTTCCCAAAAAAGGAGCTTAGTGACAGAGGAATCTTCAGAAATTCTGCAGAATAATTGAAAAATAATCAACTGCACTTATACCCGGGGCGATTCCAGAATCCGTGTGCCAGAATTTCTATTTGATCATGAACATGTAATTCTTGAATTTGGTGAGATTCAAATGCATTTCCTCATTAAATAACCTTTTATAAGTAAATATATATATATATATATATATACTATTCCAGTTAACAGATCATCTCAGAGAAAACAACAATCTCTCAACAAGATCATGACCAATTCATTTGAAGCAAATCACAGTGTAGTTTCATCTATCCCACAATCCCAACTGAATCACTTCAAAGTCTCTACTGAATTGCCTGAGCAAGTAGAAAAATTCCAAAGGATTGAAGAATTAGCAGTTGATTATGATGAACGATTAATGGAAAGAATGATTCACGAGAAAATCATTCACAGGTTTCTTGATATTCGAGAACGATCAAAGATGAACAAATGGAAAAGGAGAGGGAAATAAAAGCTTTTGAAGAAAGTTATTTGGGAATGATAAAAAAAGGAGCACCTTTGTTCATTTGAAGTATGCAACGTGACCAGGTAACCTAAACACAAAAGGTGTTCTCTAAACAAAATTAAAGTTTTATTTGAATAATATATATAATTTTCTAATATAAACATTCATTTCACTTAATATTAATATAAAATTCAATTTTAATTGAAAATAACAAAAAAAAAACATCTATAGAATTATTTAAGTTTTGTTCCTTGATTTATCTCATATTTATGGATATGTTTTCTCAATAAACAAATTGAAACACTTAAAAAATAAATAAATTAGTTTCTTCTAAAACTTAATTTATTTATTAGTTAATTCGCATAATTTTTTTATTTAATTTTTTTTACATTTTTTGAATTTATAGAAAATATCTTTTAATTATAATATTTATACAAATGAAACACATAAAATAATGTCCTTTTCGTATAATCTATATCATATTTAATTTAAATTGGCATTATTCCTCAATAACTTATATATATATATATATATATATATATATATATATATATATATATATATATATATATATATATATATATATATGTATGTATATTAGACCCTTCATAATGTTTACTCAATACAAGAAATAATTAACAAAAAAGTCATAAAAAAGAGAACGAACTTTTTTCAAAAGAATATCTTACTAAGGAAGTACCTTACCAATGCTCATTTTTTAATTAAATACTGCAAAATATATTTCACCAGAAATATTAATTAAAGGTAGTAATTTTACAAATATAAACTTAAATTCAAAATAAACCACAATATATTATTTTAATTAACTAACAAAGAAATTAATAAACAACTGTATATCATTACCAATATATTTTTAAATATAGTAATTAATATACATTTCACAACCAAAAATAAATATATGACAAATTAAACTTATTTTCAAATTATATTAAATAACATTCATATATCTTCTATTCTTAAAATAGATAGTTATCTTTTTATATTTTAATAAAATAAGACTTATACTTAATATATTTTTTAAAATAATAAGTGATGATTTTTTAATATAACAATATTTATTTTTCTTATATTTTTAATAAAATGACAATTGTTTTTCTTATTTTGTTTTAAAAATAAATATTTTAATTATTTATTTAGCTTTTAATTTATATGATATTTTAAATAAAATAAAGAAATTAAATTTCATTTATTAAAAATGTAAAAGGTATAAAATATTTATAATTTAACATGCATAATTAATTAAACCCTATATATATATATATATATATTCCCTTAAATATAGTTATATTATTTCAACAGGGAGTTGTGTTGTAACTACCAGTATTGGACGTTGATCTTTAAAGGCTCCTACACATTAGTTAACCATTAATCATTGTAATTAATAATGAATTGGTGAAAAATATGCATATACATATTTAAAATATTAACATCGAATATAATATTCTTAAACTTGAGAGGAAATTTGTGTATATGAGATAAAACAATATATTCTGATAAGGCAAAATAAGATCAACGTCAGTGATGGATTTGGATAGCTTACTCTTAAATTAAAAAAAATAAAAAAAATCATATTAAAAAAACTATATAATCATAAATTAACTTTAATGTTTGATTTTTTTACATTGTGAAAAGACGTCTTCAGAAAGTAAAATAAAAGAAGGGGTAAGAAATAGCTAGAAGGTTTAACGGGTCGGGTAAAGCGGGTCGGGTGGAGATTGGTGAATTATATAAAAGGAAGGAAAGAAAATTCTAGGGTGTTTGACTTTTCGTTTCTTTGTTTGTAGTGGAAGAACCACCGCCACCGCCACCGTGTAATATATATCAGCGATTCAATGGCTATGAGATCGTGGGTGAGTCGAGGATCCGTGACTCGTGCGATGGACTCAACGAATCGAGGGGCTTTCAGTCGCTTCTTCAGCGACAAAGGTCGCGTTCTGAGCGAGGAAGAACAGGCCAAAGAGAATGTCTACATTCAGGTACTTTTCGGTTTTTCCCTATTTGGAATCAATCTCCGTAACCCTAACCCTATGTTACATGCTTTTCTTCTGTGTACAGAAATGGGAGAGGGAGAGATTGGAGAAACAGAAGCTGCAGGCGGAGAAGGCTAGGGCTGGGAAGGACAAAGGCACTGCTGAGAAGGACCAAGCCTCTGCTGATAAGGTACACGCTTCGATCGCGATGAATTTCGACTTTCAGAAGTTTGTAATTTTACATAATGGATGGGTTTTCTCTTTTCACATTTTTGTTAGATTTGTGCGGTTCTTTTCTAACAATCTGTTGTGACCATGATTTGAACGATTCGTTTAGTCGCACCAAAAACGACGGAGTTTTACGGAACACTGAACTTACTCTTTGTGAATCATATTGTTAGATACCAAATCTCCAAGGGAATCAAGGATTCTTCGAAAGAGAACCAAACAACTCACTTAACACCACAAGGGAACCCTAAAGGAAGTTCCCTATTAACTCACCAAGAAAAGTAAGAGAAGAGCCTGAGAAAACTAAGAGAGAGCAGAATATGATTCTTATTATTTTGAAACAAATACATTCCTAACCGCCATATAACCATCAAATACAATAACCCGCATTAGCCACCTAACTAAAATTAACCACATAAGAAAGGAATTAGGATGTAAGACATATTCTACCGTTTGAGCTTTTCATTTTATGGTTTCAAATTTCGTTGTTATCAGTTTTTGGGGACGGGTGACTAGTAGGTCTGCCGACCACTTTTATGCAATAAGTAACAATTGTGATCATTTGAAAAATTCTCTTCACTGCTCGTCATTTTGTGGAATTTGGTCATCCTGTTTTTTCTAGCTCTCTTTTTTCAGTGAATAAATAAACCACCAATTTGGTCTCCAGATTATCATGTTACCGTCTAAGTTGTCCCCAAAATAATAAAAATATTTAGTTAATTTCTGAACTAACTGAAATAAGACTGCTCAAGTAGTTCATTTCACTTGAGGACTACATTGGGAGATAATAGTTCTAGGGTGAAATTGATGGTTTATTTTAAAGTGAAATTGTATAGCCTTGAAGGACTGCATTGAAGTTCTTCTAAAATGTTGACTGCTGATACTGTTTGTTTTGAATAATTTGTTTGCTTTTGCTCAGTTTTTGGTTTAATTCAACTTGGTGTAAACCAAGGGGGCCATTTCCCAAAGTCAACTAGTGTAGCGTGTGCTACATGCATGGATAGCGGTTGAGTTTTGGTGGGATGGTCACCTGTTACCATGATTTGCACTTAATCACAACTATCCAGGGATGATTGGAATGTTTCATCAAGTTATGCCTTGTCCATCTATAAAATGATTTTTATAATCTATCTTTGAAATGGGAAGACCTAGATTTGTAAGTTGCATCTGTTTTTTAGCAACTTGGTGGCATTGGAATTTTATTGTGGATCTTATGTTACTTGCCTTTCTACCTTTACCACAATTTAACACTTGTGTGGCATTGGAATTTTATTGTGGATCTTATGTTACTTGCCTTTCTACCTTTACCACAATTTAACACTTGTTTTTTTTTTTTTTTTTTTCTTCTGTAGAATCCTCTAAAAGAGTGACTATATCCTTCGCACAAGCCGTCTATGTCACTTTGTGGAAAATAAGCCTGGAGAATAAAACACAATGACCCTGAGTGAACTTTGGTCTTTGTATATAGACTGTGTTTCTTGATTATCTGTAGTTTCTTCAATGGTGATGGATGAAAGCATGTCATTGTATCCACGAAACTTGATATCTTTGTTATGATGTGATCCTTTCCAGTTAATTTTCACTTTTGACTAAGGAAAAAATGGGGAAAGTTAATGAGTTTCACCGTAGATGCATTCAGTTTAGGAATGATTTGGTAATTGATCAAACCTTCTCATTTTTTTCTCAAGTAACTAAGCGTTTATCAATTTGAACGCATATAACTGTTTAACTTGGCTGTAATATTTGGATTAAATATGAAATAACTGGATTTTGAACGGACAATGACTACGTGCACCGATCCAGTGTAAATTCAGGTGTAAAAAAGTAAGATTTTTTGTTTGGATTTTGAGGTAGTTGGTGTGGCTTACAGGGCTGCTTATTCATAATTAACGACTTGGTTTGTCTCAGAAATCAACTTATATATAAAAAAGATGTTTTGCCCTTTTTTATAAATATGTTTGCTGTAATTGTCTCGACTAGAAAATTGATATCATAATTTGGTTTTTATCTTATGAATATCACGGAAAAATTAGATTGGTTTCTTTAATTTGATTTTTTATTCTTAAAAAGCGGGTAAAGAAGTTTTTTTTTATTTTTTATTTTTGTGGACAAATATAAAAAGAGAAGAAACACGTATAAGTTTCAGTTTAAATAAATTTCTTTGCACGTATATATGCTACCATGAGGTGTGAATGTGAATGCTGTGGATTTAATCGTTGAATTATAATTCTTAAGTAAAAAGTTATTGAATTTGTAACTATATTTTTTATAAAGGCCCACGACAAAATCTTTTCAAATTGGGCCAAAACTGATGGTTTGTCGAGGGGTCGAAATCACGTGTTCTTGATGTGACAATGATCCAATTACAGAAAGTGGGGACAATCACGGGATCTCAGATGAACGCCAGATGCAATCTATGGTTCGTGTTACTTTTCAGCATTTTATCTTGGGTAATGGTGCTGCTTGAAAAGATAACAATGTAGGAGTTTATGAAGGAATTTCCGTAATAGTCTACATTATTATAATTACACTTTTAATCCATCAAATTTTTTAATCTCTGTTAACTCTGCTAACGTATTTACTTTGGCTTCTTTGTCTGTTAACAATGAAGAACAAAATTAAAGTTATTAAATTGAATATTTTTGTCAAGACAAGAATAAACTATTAAAATTCAAGGACAAAAATGCGATCTATATAATCTTAAGGTCTAACTTGAATATTTATTAATATTGACGGGGTGGAAGTGGAGTTTGGATTGAAGGCATCAAGTTTAATTACTACTTTTTGATCTCTATAGTTGTAAGAATTTTCCTTCTTCAGTTCTTCTATGAGTTGTAGTTTTAAACATCCATTTTCATTTTTGTGGTTGGAATATTTCTATTGCTTTGATTTTCGCTGTCAGCAACAAAAAAAAATGTTGTAACTACCATGACCTGAATAAAATATTTTAAATTAATGGAGCATGTTGTAGAACTTACAACTGGCACTGTTCTCAATACAAACCGTTTGGGCCTGAGGCCTGGTTGTAGCAATAAGTTCACACTCGTAATTGTACCTGAATCCTCAAATTTTCCATTCAGAATTGGTGTCTAGTTGCAGAAAGCAATAGTTTCTCCTCCTTAATCGCTGGTTTGTTATTTTCTAATATCTCTTCACTTCGTTTGTTACAAAAACTGATGTTTAGTTAAGGTGGTGGACTTTAAGGTACAATTGATTGTGAAGTCTTGTCTTGGGCTGAGAAGGGGGAAAATTACAACAATGTAGTGGGCGCAGATCAGTAAACAATGGGCGCCTCTGAAACACATCGCATTATTCTTGATAAAAGTTCTGCATCGCTTTTCATCACCTTTAATAACATTACAGGCTTTTACCATAAAGCAGAAACAACCACCAAAACATGCTTCAATACTCATAATCCTAATTGCAAAGCAGTAATTGAATTTGGCACATAAAAAGAATTTCCATTACTATTGGATTCATCCTAAAAACTTCACTATTTGTATTCACTGCCCTTTCATCCTCACTGCTTCATTCATAGGACTCACCAAGGTACTCAAAACATAACCTACACTAAAATATTCAATAATTAGCAACACCCTTGTCAGCTAGCGAAACCATAAAAACTTTACAAACACACGACCCAAAGCTACAACACTATATACATAAACCTCTATCCACTACCATTCTTTACATTTCAAAGCCATAGTTTGAATACCCAAATGGACCCATTTGATCATGCATGTTGTTGGAAGGGTAGGGTAGCATGTCTTGTGAGTGCTGCTGCATTGAAGCACCCGGAGGAGGAACCCAGTTCTGATCAATGGGGGCTGGCAGAGAGTTGCTGTCCACTGTGGTTATGTCATGGATGCTTGATCTTTTCCTCTCCTTCTTCCCTGAATTCTGGCGAAGGAAGTATTTCTGAGCATGGCTAGCTACTTGAGTTGGTGTTCTTGTCACAACCACGTTTCTTGAAATGCTTCTCCAATCTCCTTTTCCAAATTTGCTCAGCCCAATCAGAAACAGCCTGTCACACAAAGAGTGTGTCAGCAGAAGCCGTGAAACTGACACTGCACTTCTGATTCATGCACTTGCAATAAGGACTCACGACTATAGATAGTAGAATATGAGAGTTTCACTGAATTAACGTGTAAGAAGAGGCAAATTGAGAGGGTTTCAAACATCTTCAAATGCATGCATGTGACCAAAAAATATTGCAATGCAGATTCTTTAAAATTCTGATTCAGTTTTCCAAAAACCAGTAACAAAATATGCACTATCGTAAGCGAAGATCATAACGCTGTGTCATTATAATTCATAGACACAAAAAAAAAAAAAAAAAAAAAAAAAAAAAAAAAAAAAAAAAAAACAGAGGAATCAAAATTCATCATATAATTAAGGTTTTAAGTGCAGCTGAAAATTAAAATCTTCGAACTGAAGGGGATTCATTTTGGGAACAAAAACACACAATTAAGAACAAACGATCATCAAGAAATAAAATTCAGAAAAAAATAAAACGTAAAAGATTTTTTTTGCGGGTCAAAACAACATCAAAGCAGAGAAAAAACACAAAATTGGTTTGAACTTTTTCCCCTTCTTTTTTAAGATAGTCCAACCCAATTACGAAACAGCTCGCTGAGAAATAAAAGAAAAGAAATCGAAAATGAAAACCCCAAACACAAACACACGCAAAGAAGAAGGAACAATCGAATTGAAGCGAAATCGTTGACAAACCTATGTTCCTCTTCAGTCCAAGGCGTGCCTTTCTTCCTTTCGCTGTCGCCCTGCTTAGGTTTGGACCCGAATGAGATCTGATTAGCGCTGTCCCACGCCGAAATCCCGGCACCGCCACTGAGTTGCGGCGCCGAGTCATCGACGTAACTCGGGACCTCGACCCGGCCAGAGTCGATCTCGAAGACGTCGTGCACGAGAGCGTCGTAGTGTTCCCTGACCTCCGCCGGCGACTTACCCGGAACGTGGCCGGCGATCTGGTTCCAGCGGTCGGGGAGGTCCTCCGGCACGAGGAGCAGAGCGCGCTCGAAGAGCTTGTCGTGGTAGCGAGTCCACTCAGTGGGCTGAACCGGCTGAGTCTGCCACCGAGTCACGCTGCTCTCGTGAAACATCGTGGGTGTCGTGTTCTCAGCTGAATTCAAAACAATGAACAAGGTGAGGTTCTGCTTCTGTGGTCGTGTTTCGTGTTTCAATACCTCGTTGGTTTTTTTTTTTTTTTTTTTTTTTTTTGCTGACTATGCCAAACAAAAACAGATAGAGAGAGAGAAAAGAGAGAGAGTCTCGCTTTCTAGGAGATTTCGCTTCTGCGTTTGGTGAGAGATTTGGGAAAAAAACGCGATTTATTTATAGGGGAGGCGAAAACAATTAAACACAGGGTTTGAAGGACATTAATATTTAAACCATTGTTGATGAAAAAGCTATTTTAGTTTTAGGTGGGGTTTGGGAAAATCTGTTCTGGTGGGTCCACCTCATCAGGTCTTCAATACCAACACGTTTTTGCTTTTATTGTTTTTTCTTTTGTTTCTTCTCAAACTCTACAGTGCATGCTAAGAAACCAACACTCTCATTTCTTCTCTTTTTGGAAAATAATCACCAAAATTAATCACCCCACCCAAATATAAAAAATTCTTTTTTATTTATTATTTTACACGTGTTGCCCTGCTGTGCTTCATGGGATTGTGTTTATTTAGCCTTCTCACAGTCACTTTTAGTTTTATTAACTCCTTTTAGCCCTTCAGTACAGGTGAAATTTATTCAAATATTGGTAAAAAAAATTATTAATTGAGTCCTGAGTCCACAAAGAAAATTTAATTACAAGTCTATAAATAAAAGTGTCAACACAAAATTAAATATAACGTGATTCTAGTTCAAAACTGTTTTAAGTTCACTAACTTTTGCATTAGAATACTTGAAGGATCCCTTTGAAAATCAAAAACTTTCCAACCGGGAAAGACTAATCCATTTTAGGAACTCGTGAACTGAAGAAGTAAGATCGAAGAGCTGATTTTGCTGAAGAAATACTTAAAGAACGTAACTGGTCACAGGGTTAATCTACCTTCTAATAACAAAAAATGTATTTAATCAAACTTTAATCTCCACTCTTAAATAATATAAACATCATTCAGTTCGAAATATAACAAAAATAGTAATTACACGTGGTTTGGCTTAGTTGAATTTGATTTTGGTGTGTGTAGAGTGAGGTGAACACGATTGGATTCTCTGACACTGGCTTTTTTTTGTTTTGAATGTGGGTAAGAGTGAAGATGCAGTTGAAGATGGAAGTAACGTATTGGGTTTACGCACTTCCCAATTTGGTTTCAAAACAAAGGTGTGTGTGATAAGCGAATACAAGAAATTTCCATTTTGTTGTGCTTTTCGAGTACCATTTTCTCATTCCAACTCCTGAAACCTCGCGTGGTTGCAGAGGGAAGAATGTGTTCTACTCGAACTTCATCATCTTTTTCTGTACAAAAAGTCCCTTTGGTCAAACCGACACCAATAAATTACTCTTTCGCGAATACAATCCAACACCAACCGTTTTACTTTATTCCTCTTGAATCAATTTAACTGTAGAATCTTTTGTGTGTTTATCCATGGAATCTACAATCATCTTTACCCGCTTCTTTAATTTTACTATTTTAATCGCTTTATTCCTTGTGCTGGAATATAGGAAAAGTAAATAACTTTTAAGAAATCTGGTTAATTCGCTTTAAACTTCTTGAACTCTGTTATTGACCCATCGTGAATACAAATTGATTAAACTAATCAATTGCCATGCGTGTATTTGTAAATAAATAAATAAATAAATATATACGTATATTGTTTTTCGTAAAATGCTCTTGGTTTCTGAGATAGTGTTGACTATGTAAAATCGTAACTAATAAAATTTGTTGCTGCATAGAGGCACCGAGTGAGATTCAAATTCAATTCAGTATCGGTGCATGCATTATGACGCACTTCACATGTTCAATTAAAGTCCCTTTCACAAAGTATTTGTTTTTTTTTCCTCTTTTCATTTCAAAATGTGTAAGAATAGCGCAAGGATAAATTACTCCATATTTTTTATTGGAACAGTCAAGAGAAAAATTAACAAATATTCAAGTGATTGTGTATTTTTTTTTTTCACTAACAAAACGTAGAGAAATATTGTATTAAAATTAGAGAGGAGCTATTATGCGTGGACGACAAAAAATACTCCGTCTATTAAAATTACGTTTTTTTCCTTGCGCTAAAAAAATCACGTTTTTTTCACCTAAAATTAAGGTTACGGTGCATGACCAAGACAGCTTTTAAAATTACAACATCTTTTTATATGACCTGGAAATAAAAATGATCAATTTTATGACTATTTTGCTACTAGAGTATACAAAATAGAAAAGGTAAATATTTATTATTTATATATAGAATGTAGTAACCTTTAAATATATAAACATACTTAATTTTATTTATATTTAAGTTTAAATAGTTAATAACATTATTAGTATTATGATTATGATTCAAACCTAATACACATAACCAAGCACAAGACCAATAATGACACAAGTTAATTGTATCCAGACCAAACAACATTGTATGAAGACCGTAATCAAGCACAACACCAACAATCATACAAATTTAATTGTATCCAGACCAAACAACATTGTATGATGACCGGTATTAATACATTTGAAATAATAATAATAATAATAATATAATATCTGGTAATAAGCACTTGGAACTGCATATAAGGGTTCATTAACAAAAGGCTAAATATAATGACAAAATACCAATGTGATTCCTATTCTATAAGCTTTTTACTCATTCTGACACTAACTAAAACATGAAAGTTTTTACAAACCTAAAACACATATAAGACAACATCATGAGCAGTTCATTCAGTTTTTCTCTTCACATCCAAGGACATTAGCTTATTTTTCTCCCTCTATGTAGAATACTTATTTTATATTACAAATTATCACAAAATCATATATAAAAATATCATATGTATTTTAATTTACTTTTTTATATCATGCTATTATATATTATATACATTAGCATGTCGTACTAAGAAATATGAATTTAATATTTAATCTATATATAAGAGATATCTCCCTCCATCTAAAATCTTAAAAACAATAAATTTTTAAATTTATTTTATATATTATTCATTCCGCTAGTCTCCCTAATATGAAACTTTTTTAACTTAAATCCTCACATATTTAAAAGTCACCAATGTATTAATATCATGTGTGACTTGATTTAAAAGGTAAATAATATTTTATTCAAACATTAAAAATAATTAATTGACATCATAAATTAAAAATTTACTTATTTTTAATGTTTTAATAAAATATTAATTATTTCTTACATTAAACGACCAATGATATTAATATATAAATTCAATTATTATTAATATTTTAATAAAACATTGTTTATTTCATTAAACCACACGTGATATTAATATATTATTTTATATATGTACGAGAATTTAAATTAGAAGTTTCATATTAGATGAGTAAGAGTGAGATGAATAGAATATAACAAAAATTTACAAATTTATTGCTTTTAATTTCTGATGTTAAAATTAATATTTAAATGATTTGTTGTTTTCATTTTTTTCTTCAATGCGGTAATAGTAGAAGTTATCTCGTTTAGTGAAGTAGATACAAAAGAAATAAAAAACAAATAAATAGATAAGAGATAGACTATAGAGAATGTAGGTTGTTTAATTTAAAAAAAAATGGGGAAAATAGACGTTATTTTGTTGAAAATAGACGTTATTTTGTTAAAAATAAATAAAAATTGTTTGGTAGAAGAAAAATATTTCTTAAGAATACTTAATTTTAAGAAAATATTTATTGCTTATTCATATTTAATTTATTATTACTGGCTTCTATTATTAATATTATTTTTAATAATAAAAAATCAATTTATTTATATTAATGCTAATACATAAAACAAAGAGAGAGGAAAATGATAACTTACAATGTTTAAAAGAAAACCAAGTTATCTAAACGGTTCATTAATTTATCATGAAATGAGTTAAATAAATAGTTCCCAAGTTTTGTACACGTCGATTTGTTTCAACTTATTTTTTTCATAATTCATCCATAAGAAGAGAAAATATACCCTATTCTCATTCTTAGAGAACGAGACAACATAACAGGATATAAAAATAAAAGGAAAGTATAACCAAAATGATTTTATTTTAACTAACAATGAAATTACATGATTATAAATATTTTTGGATGATTAAATAGTTATGCCAAATCTGTGTCTATTATGATCAAAATGTATGAAGTATCATGTTATTACATTTATCATGTTAATATTTTTTTTAACAAAAAAAAAGTTTAAAATAAAAAAAGAACATTAATAATCAATTTAGTAACTAAAATTGATATTTTAAAATTGATTACTGATTTGATTACTGTTGTTAGTTACTATTTCAATAACAGATTCAGTCACATATTCAATTAATTATTATATAATTTGGTTACAGATTCAATCACTGAATTTGATTACAAATTGAGTTAGTAAACCAGTCATTATATATTAATAACAAATAAAATAGTAACTGATGTTATTTGATAATTAAATTAATCATTGTTATAATTATGATTAGTGATGGATTTTTGTTTTAATGATGGATTTTAGTTATTTAGTGATTGAATTTTTTGTCACTATCGATGTTTCTTCTTGTAGTGTTAGACTTGAGTGGTATAAATATATAACTTAAATGGTATATTAGAATTTAAAAGAAAAATGTCAAGATAACTCTTTCAAATAATAAAGACACTCATATAAATAAAAACTCATATATGTGTGGACCTTCCATTAAAATAGTGTTTTTTTAAACATTATTCACTAAATATGTTTTAATATTTTGAATGAGTTTTTCTGTTTTCAGTTATATTTTTTTCATCTAGTAAACTCCAACTCCACACTTTAATTAGATAATAACACAAGTTAATTAATAAGGGATAAATTAAAAAAAAATAATGATTAAATTAATCTTTAAAGATATTAATGTATAATCATATTATATTATCTTTATATAATAGTCATTATATTTGGTCCTAATTTAATTTATTTCCTATGATTCTCATTGTATAAAATTATCTTTTTATAATGTTTACTTTAAATAAATAAAAAGTTTTGGTGACAGACATACTTATTAATATTTTAATATTTTATTGGTAGATATTTAGTTCAATACAATAAATATTAATATATTCTGTATAGTATAAGAAAAAAATGCAATTCTAATTTTAATAAATTTTGTTTGAACTTTGTTACAAAATAAATAGTTAAACACATATTTTATCTTTAATAATTACATGTTTATTTATTAAATTATACTTTAATAACCATATATAATTACTAAATACAAAACATATATTCAATTAGCTTAACAAAAAACTGAAGTTCAAACTAAATTATTGGAATTAAAGTTTTTTATTAAAATTATAATGTTTTTATTAGATTAAAAACAAAATATATCAAGTTATTTGTCTTATTTTATTTTCAATTAGTTTATAATTTTGTTATTCTTATAATTTTATAGTATAAATACCTCACAGAAGAATTTTAAAACTATAATTATGAGTATAACTTTTAGGGTTTCCGATACATCATTACAAAATTTAATATAATTATTGTTTTTACAATACAACATTTGAAAATATCACTAGTGAAAAATAATAATTATTAATTAACTTCAACCACTACTGTGTGCTTGCTTATTTTCTATTTTTCTTTTTAAACTTATACTAATCTTCCAGTTAACGATAACACTATTAATATTTATTCAAAAATTACGTCACATCTCAATAATTATTTTACGATAAATTAAATATTTTTTTAACAGTAGTCAGAGTTTGCTAAATAAGTATAAAATGAAAAATTTCATAAGTTACCTTTATACGTACAAATAACAAATTAAATCATCACAAAATTCAACTAGTTAAAAACTATTAAATTTAAGTTTTTATTAACTGAGAATAATTTATTCTTACAAAATTTCTAGAATAATTTATTCTTACAAAATTTAATAAGATAAATATAAACTTATAGTGTCAGTACTTTTAGCCATTAAAAACTTGGAATCCATTCAGAAATTATAAAGTTTCTGATTAGCTGAGAACGGATGAAGAAACGTGGAAGGTTGAATAGAACAGAGATCCAATGAATGATATGTTTTGGTAGTCAAAATAAATATATAAAAAATATATATATATTTTACTAAACAGTAACTATTTGAATTGTATAATGTTATGTTAGTTAACTTTATTTGTATAATGTTAGGTTAAAATTATTGTATAATGTTACTAGATAAAAAACATATATTCCATTAGCTAACAAAAATGAAGTTTACACTAAATTATTGGAATTGAAGCTTTTCATTAAAATTATAATGATTTAATTATATTAAATATATATGTATATTTATCTTAATTTATTTTCAATTATGAATTTATTTATTCTTATAATTTCTTAATATAAAAATTTAACAGAAAAATATTAAAGTTATAATTATTAGTATGAGTTTTTTACAATAAAATATTTTAAAATATAATAGTGAAAATAATATTATTATCTTCAGTTTGTGTGTGTGATTACTTTTATTTTCTAAATTTTGGTTGTACCGATCTTTCAGTTAAAAAAAAAGATGTTAATGTCTATTCCAAAGTTAAATTGTACGTCACATTCTAATAATTCTTTTAAAGAAATTAAATATTTTGTTAACAATAATCAGAGAGTCGGATAAATAAGTGTAAAATAAAAACTTAAATATAAGTTACACTTTATTCTAACAAATATCTAACTAAATCATTACAAAAATGAGATAAATGTAAGTTTACAGATGTCAGAACTTTTCATCATTAACAACCTAGGACTAAATTACGAAGTTTTATATCGATTGAGAACATTTTATTGGTACAAGTATTCAAATTTAGACAAATGTAAAATATTTATATTATTAAAAACTTGAAACTAATTTAGGTTTTATTAGCTGACAAAATGAATAAAAAAATAAAAAAACGTGAAAGGTGAAGAAAACAGAGACAATGAATAACATATCTCCATAGTCAAGAAAATCAAATTATAAAAAATAAAATATTTTATAGTAAAGTGTACGAAACTAAACAAGTGAACAGTAACTTCATTTGGACTGCATAATGTTACTTTAGTTAATTTTATTTGCAACCAAACTTCTTAATTAATTAATTCTAACTAAATTATTGAAATTAAAGTTTTTTATTAAAATTACAATGTTTTTAGTATATTAAAAATAAAATATATAAATTTATTTATCTTAATTTATTAATAATTAATTTATAATTTTCTTTATTCTTATAACAACAATCAGTATGTGTAATTTTATTTTTCTAAAATTTTTAAACTTATAAATAAAAAACTATAATATGTATTTTCAAAAATTAAATTTTACGTCTCATTTCAATAATTAATTTAAGTGAAATTAAATATTTTCTTAACAATACTCAGTTTGATAAGTGTGAAATAAAAACTTTCAGTATATTACACTTTATTTGTACAAATATCAAATTAATTATAAAGTTTTTATTAGCTGAAAACAATTTATTCGTACAAAATTTAATTTAATTAAATTATTACAACATTTACATAGATTAGATAGATGTAAAGATATAGTATCAACTTTTAGCCATTAAAAGCTTGAAATCAATTCAGAAATTATGAAGTTTTTATTAACTGAGAAAGGATAAAAAAACATAAAAAAAGCATGAAGTCTAGAAAACAGTGACACAATAAATGACATGTCATAAAAAAAATTATAAAAAAGTATTTTTATAAAAAAATATTTTTTTACTAAAGTGTACAGAAGTGAAGAGTAATTTTATTTGTATTATATTAATTTTTCATTACAACCTCAACAAACTGATTATAACTATTTAATGTTATTTTTTAATACATGCTCTATTAAATTATTTTATTATTACAATATAAATGGTAAATTACAAATCTATTAGATGAAAGATTCTTTTTAGATTATTCTTTACAAAAATAATCTATTGAATGTTAGAATAACTTTTAACTTCTGTTTAATTTTAACTTTAAAATATAAAATATAGATATATTTTGAATTTATTATTTTATTTATGTTTGGATTTTTTTTCTTAATAATTTTAATTTATTTTTCTTTTAGATTTTATGTTTTATTTTTTAAAATAAATTATGTTAGAGATTGATTTAACTATCTAACTCATCCAATCTTTACAAATATTATTTGATTATTCATTTATAATGATATTTTTAAGATTCACTCCTTATAATGTTTACTTTAGTAAAAAAAGAGTTTTGATGAAATACACACTTATTTTATTAGATAAAAGTTTAGTTCAATACAATAAATATTGATATATTTTGTATAATACAATAAAAATAATATAGCTATAATTTTAATACATTTTGTTTGAACTATGTTATAAAATAAATAGTTAAACACATGTTTTATCTTCAGTAATTACCTATTTATTTATATATTAAATTTCACTTTAATAACTATATATGTAATTACTAAATACAAAACATATATTTCATTAGCCTAACAAAAAAAACGTTTTTTAAATTATAATCATTTTATTGTATTAAAAATAAAATATATCAAGTTAATATAAAAAATTTACAAAAAAATGTTATAGCTATAATTATTAGTATGACTTTTACAATAAAACATTTTAAAATACCACTAGTAAAAATAATAATTATTAACTTATGTGTGTCTAATTTTATTTTTCTAAAATTTTTCAACCTGTAATAGTCTTTCAGTTAACAAAAATATCATTAATATTTATTCAAAAATTAGATTTTACCTCACATCCTAATAACTATTTTAAAAATATTTTGTTAACAATAATAAGAGTTTCACAAATAAGTATAAAATAATTTTTTTTAAAAGTTATATTATATTCGGACAATATCCAGTTAAATCATTCGAACAAATATTCGGACAATCATTAGACAAATATAAATTTACAGTGTCAGAATTTTTCATCATTATAACTTGGGACCAATTCAGAAATTATGAATTTTTTTACTAGCTGACAACAGTTTATTCTAACAAATATTCAATTCCAATAAATGTAAATTTTTCACCATTGAAAACTTGGGACTAATTCAGAAATTATGGAGTTTTCTATTAGCTGACAACAGTTTATTCGAACAAATATTCAATTTGAATAAATGTAAATTTTCCACTATTGACAACATTTGGGACCAATTCAGAATTATGAAATTTTCGATTAGCTGACAACAGTTTATTCTGACAAATATTCAAAATAAATGTAAACATAGTGTCAGAACTTAGCTGAGAAGGAGAAGTAAAAAAATGTGAAAGATGGAGAAAAGAGAGATCTAATGAATGACATGTCTCAGTAGAAAAAAAAAATAAAATTATGAAATAGATTTATTTTTTACTAAAGTATACAAAAGTGAACAGTAACTTGCTATTTTAGTTAATTTTATTTGCGACCAAATTTTTTAATAATTTTTAAATTAATTTGTATTGAGCAATCTAAAGAAACTGATTATAATCTTGTTTTAATGTTATTTGTAATACATACTCGATTTGTTTGTTTTATTATTAAAATATTACAAATTGTAAATAACAAATCTATTAGATGGGAGAATTTTTTTAGATTATTTTTTACGAAATAATTTATTAGATGTTAGAATAAGTTTTAGCTGTTGTTAAATTTAAACTTTAAATATCCAAATATAAATATATTTTGAATTTATTATTTTACTTATATATGAATATTTATTATTTTTTCTTAATAATTTTTAATTCAAAAATTATGTTTTAAAATTCTTTGTTTTATTTTTTAAAATAAATGATTTTGCATCAAAGACATAACACTAGAAGCAAATAATACAGAGAATTTACATGGTGTACCCTTAAAAGATTATGAAATGAAGTGTTACTGTCACTATTTGTTTAACTTTAAGGAGCAGTTTTGAAATGTACATCTTTTAAAAAAAATAAATCAACTCAAAATATTATAAATATAAAGATTGAGAATTATATTATAAATCATCTTAGTTAAACAAATAAAATAGAATATATGTATATTCTAAATTTTTAAATTTTTATTTCAATTGTTGTGTTACATGTTATATATTAAAAATAATATAAATGTAAATATTCCTATTCATGTATATCTATGAACAGTATTTATAATTTCATTTATTATATAGTTCTTTAAAAAAAAGACTAAAAAAATTATTTAAAGACTGGATATTAAATTTGGATCCAGATTTTTATAAGTGGAAACTAAAAAGATATGTTGAAGAATAAATATACAAAAATTTCATGTTATATGCTCCACTTACTTAAAAGTTAAAGGGAGTCAATATTTTTTTTTTCTGTAAAATTGTATTATAAGGTAAAGTTTTGTATTATAATGGAGTTATTGACAAACCTAACATTAAGACGTATGTGGATATGAAAGATATGATTGTTAGTTAATGAGATAAATATGAATGAGAGATATGAGTATGGTGAAATTTATATAAAAAGTGAAATAAAAAATTTGTGAGTTAGGAGATTTCTCATTTTTAAATAGGAATTTGGATTAAAAATAATTTATGATTCTTATTTGTTGTTACCAAAATATAAAGATTCATAGTCGATTCTAACTTAAATAAATATTAAAAATATATTATAAATCTAATTGAAACTAACTTAAACTAATAATAAGATAAAAACTAACTTAAACTAATACCAAGATAAATAAAAATAGAATTAACTTAACTGACATTAATTTAAATAAATTTAAATACTAAAAATAAATAAAATTTAAATCAGTTAGTCTGATATTAGTATTATTTATTTTTAATATTCATTTTAATCTACGGTAGACTCTAATGTGACACTAAATAAATATTTTAATTTATTAAAAAGTTAAAAATAATTAGCATCAGTTTATAATTAGATAAGCTAACTCTATTAAAGCTTAAGATTAAACCTACTCTATCCATGTTAGTTTAGCTAATGCTGGTCCTGTTACAATAACTCTCACATACATTAATAATTAGAAACTAATTTGATGATTTTTTTTAGTGCTTAAATAGAGTTCTTTAAAAAAGATGAGCTCACTCAAGTAATACCTCTCTGCCTAATGATATAATTATTGGTAAAAATGATGATAATGATATATATATATATATATAATATTATTTATGGTATCTTCGTGGTGTGACCCTTTAATTTTTTTTGTAACTATTTATGCCCACTGTGAGAATAGTTAAAAATGACATTATGATCCTATGAATCATTTGTTATGCAAAGTTATGCTTTTATTCAAGCTCTAATAACGTAAATAAAATATTAGGTGGTGAAAACTTAACAAAATTTTTACATCATGATTATAACAAATGCAAATGACTATCATAACATAAGAACTAAAATTATTTTTTAGTAATAATATTTTTGATGGATTAAATGTTAATGTTTATTAGAACATGCTTAATATTAATCTTTGTAAAAAAATTGAGTTTTAAATCTACATACACCAAGTCTAATTAAAGCAAATAAAAAAATAAAAGAACAGGGAATCAGAGTTATATTTAGTTTAATTTTTTAAGCATTATTTTCTAGACGATTCATAATGACTTGTGATAACAGTGCTTCAAAATTGAGCCTATATAGTCTTAAAAAATATCTAAAAAAATTTCAAAACCATTATTGCTGATCGAGTATAACAACTACAGACTGAAAATGCAAAAAATATTTATAATGTAATCCATGAAAAGTATTGATTTTATTACATAAAATTAGTTTTATTTTGAAGAAAAAATGTTAATTTCAAGTTATTGAATATGGATAATGTATTGTGGTGAAGGGTGTAAGAGAATCTAGATTGAAAAGATGGAGAATGAGGATAAAAGAGAAAAGATGGAATTGAAAAGGGTTTGGTAGGTGTGTGAGAGAGTGTGAAGCACTGTGGTGTTCTCGGCGATGGGTGGTGGTGGGAACGACAGTGACTTCTTAAAACAGGTGATGGGTCCCACTTCTGATTCGCTCTAGAAACTACCAACCTCATAAACGTCACCAAAATAAATATCCAAAATCTAACCGAACCGAATCGGAACAAAAAATATAGAACTACTCAAACTATGTTCCACGGTTCCATGCCACGTGGCTCCCACTTAGAATTTTACTCGTGGGCGTCTAGGGTTCCTTCAGTTTTGGATAAGATCGAATTGCCACGTCATCTCGCTCTTCCTCGTTTTTCTTCTTCCAACTTATGAAACACTATTAATGCCCTTATCGTTTCACTTTAAAGATCTATGCCATCGATGCAAAATCATTATTTAAGACCTGCTATTCCACGTGATTTCACTGTTCAATACCTCATAAATCTATCAAAAAAAAATGGACCCAAGCACCATATTCTTCATCTTCCCCACAACTTGTAAGTCCCTGCATGATAATAATTATAAATTTTGAGTTACAATCAGTAAGAATGTAATTGAAAATAAAAACTTAATAACAATTTTGAAGGACATTTCGTCGTACATTTAAGTATAGAATCTTGTTTAAATTTAATTTATAGTTTTTCACTAATGAAACAAATTGATGAAAATTGTTTATCGGTTTACGTATTATTTTAATCACATCAAGGACGAAAAGAATTGTTTAATCAGTTGAGTGGGCGTGTGAATTGTGATAATTAATGGTATGTGTTTGATAAAGAAGAAAAACAATATTTAATGGTGAAATAATGGTGCTATGATCACGCATGGGTTGGATGTGCAGTATCAGAAAATAGTGATGACGGCGTGAAAAAGGAACAAAGTTTGAGCTGAAGAATGGTGCAGTGAATGATCAGAAATACTAATAATAGTAATTTGGAATGAGAAACTTTACCGTAGGAGCCGTTATTTTGGAAACAGAAAGCCGTATAATTATAATTGTTGAATTGCTGAAATACGCAGCAAGTGGGTAGAGAATCCAGTTAATAATTGTTTAAAGGTTGTGCCGAGAAACCCATTTCTCAATAATAGTCATAACTTTATTCATTATTTCTGCACAATCGTACATAACCACGAACTTGTACAATAACAGTAGTACTGATTTACACAGTAAAACTTTTGGAACGAGAGATTTCGGAGAAAACAAATGTGACCAGCGAAAAAGGTAAGACAAAATGTCGTTTTCTATCGTTGGTACTGGTATTTTAGAAACTATATTACAGAAAGTATTCCATCACAATTATTATTTATGATAAGCTTTTCCTTAAGAAGAGGAAATGAATTATATAGAGGAAGTTTCATTACTTACAAGTATTTTAAAAGTTATATAAACAATAATCTTTTTATTGATAATGTAAAGTTATTTCATAACAGAAGTATATAATTATTAGATTAAAATAACATATTTTGGTATTTGAAACTTTAAGAACATGTTAGTCTTTCATTTAAGGAATAGCTCTTAAAAGTCAATGAATAACGATGAGAGACGTAATATATAAACTAGAGTAACCTATTATTCATTTTTAACCATTTTAAATATAAATTTTCTCTATCTTCTGTATAATTTTATTTATAGTTTTTTTCCAAAGTTACAAGTTAAGAGATAATAGAGAGTTATCGGTGGTTTATATTAAAATTGTTGTATTGTAACTAATTGAGAAAATATTAATTTATGTTGATATAAGTTTGTAGTGATATGTTTATTTGGTTAGGTTTAATTTTTTAATTATAAACTGAAAGATATATAAACGAAGCTCGACCTTTTATTAGAAAATAACTCTTTAAAGAATAAAGTAATTGATAGAGAAGAGAAATTAGTTTGATATATATTTTTGGATTTGATAATAATTAAAAACTATGTTGAAACCCGAATTCAACATTAAACTGACAGTTATGTCAGTATATGATAATATTTGGGTTGTTTAGTTAGATTGTATTTTTTTTATTATAATTATATTTATTGTTCTAAATATAAATATGCTGAATTTTAATATTAAATATTGTTGTTTATAGAAGTTAGAGAATTAAAATTTATCTAAATTAAATGGATATAAATTTTAATTTAATTTTAAATATAAATTTAATTTAATCAATTAAATAGTTTTAGATTTTCAATTTATTTTATTTTAGTTTGATTGAATATAAATTAACTTTTTAAAACTCAATAAATGTCGAACTTGAGGTTTTGGATATTTTTCTTAAATATTTAGATTTTTATTGAAATAATATTGACGAACATATAACATGACATATCGGTCTAAAACATATCTAGTGTGTCATTAACATATCGACATGACATTAACATATATATATATATATATATATATATATATATATATATATATATATATTATAACTGATATATATGTGTTAGAATATAAATACACAAATTATGTAACTCAATACATATGTAATATAATATTGTCTTAACGCTATAGAGTAAGTGAAATAGTGAAAAGAAAACTAAATACAAACGGTAGTCATCATGGTTTATTAAAATAATATATAAAAAAACACTTAAAACAGTACTAAAACAAAAGATTCAGAATCACTACGTTCGTAGAGAAAATATTAGTGCATACTTGGATTAAGATGGGTAAATTTAAGTTTATAAATTTGGATTTGAGGAGGGAGAATATAATGGTTTTGAAGGAAAAGAAAGTAGAAAACGAGGTTGTTTGAATTAAGAAAAAAAATAAAATGTAAAAAAAAGTAAGTGAAATTTATGAAAGTTTATAAATAATGTGATAAGTGTGATTATTAAAAAAAATTAATTAATTAAATTGTAGGATTGTAATTTTACTTTTGTGATTAAAATTAATTTGAAATGAAATATTACTAGTTATTTGTACATCAAACAGTGGCAAAAAAATGATCTGATATTGTAAATATATACAAAACTATTAAAAATTAACTTTGATAAAATTAAATAAAATTTGAATAACAATAATTATAAAAAAATTAATTAAAATTGTAAATTTTCCAAATTTTAATAAACTAAACAGAAATTGGTATAAAAATTCATTTCTTGGTATATATTAAACATAGAATTAATGGTAAGTTATTTATACCTACTCCCAAAATTTAATAGGCGGAACTATATTCTAAAAGATGGTAAACTAGACTCGACTATGAATTATATAACATTATCAACACATTTAAAAATGTATAAAATAAAATAAAATTATTACTGTTAATAATATTTTGATTATTTTATAAATTTATTTTTATTTTTAATTTTATATCATTACTTTTATCCTCGTCTTGGTTTTGTTATACATCTCCTTATCGAAACACAATTCCCTCTTCCAAATCCACACGTAGGAAGAGTTCATACACATAGCGTTATTACATAATGCATGTGAGAGATCAGAATACGTGGGTCGTGTGTTGACTATATATATGTGAGAGAAAAGTTGGCACATCATTTTAGACACTCATAATGAGACCTGACAGATGCTTTTGTCTTTTTCTCACTCTTTTTCTTTCCTTCACTGTCATACACAAAATCTCATGCCTTTGTGTGTGAATGTGATCACACACAACATGTTATTCTCATCACACCATAACTCTAAGCACCAAGAACCAATAATAGTACCATGAGAATCTCTTTTGTAACCAGCTTATAGTATTTTTGAGATTGTCTTTGATTTTTTTCCATTATACTTAGGTTTTTATTTATCTGTAGGGTTTACGTTTTTACGTTACAACTCTAACTATCCTTATTTTCTTGTTTTCCACACACTATTTTTTTTAATTAATTAAAATTAAAAAAAACCCATAATATGAAAGCAAAATAAGTTTTCACGAGCCTTATCCTAAAGCAATTCATTGAACACATGTACTCACAATATGGGTGTGATTGAGTGTATCGAAAATTAGCAAAGGGAAAACAGACCAAATACGTTTTTTTCCCATATTTGTTTGTGATTGCTCTTATAAGTTTCTTTTGCTTAATTTTGGCCAAGCCTACGCTACAACTAGGCCTCCAAACAAGACTAAACATAATACATTACGAGAAATGCTAATAAAATATCCTCTATTTTTTATTAACAAGAAATAAAATTAAAAGTTAACAATATCTTTACTTTCATTAAAAAAAGGTGTATATAAATTATTATCTATTTATTTTTTTTAATAACAGAGGAAAAAAAACACCGAATTCCATTCTATAATTCTTTTCTACACAACCCAGTTTATTTTTCGTAAATAAAAGATGTGACGGCGCACACTCTTGGAAGATGTGTTCAATTGAAAAGATCATTGTTAAGTAATCATTTCTTGACCAAGAACAAAATATCATTAATTTCAATGCCAATTTCAATAGACAACAGTTGTTAGAGTTGTTTTTAAGGATCAGGTATTAGAGTTAAACACGGGAGATATTCTTCAATTAACTTTTTTAATAGTTTTTTTTTTATTTTAAAACAAATTAAAGAAAGTGTTAATAATAGGAAAGAAATCTCACATCATTCAAAAAAATTTAGGTTAAGAATAGTTTATTTCTTCTTCTGACAAATCTTAAAAAAATAAGGACAAAATATAGTTTGACAATATCTTAAATGTGCATTGTTTTTTATTTAATATAAAGCAATGGCAAACCACCGAACATTAATATAGACAATACTAATCTTTATGTGATGATCCTATATATTATGATTTTTTATTTATTTTTTAATTAACTAATATCCGTAAACAGCTTAATGAAATGCGTAGCCTTGATAATCACGATTATTAATTTGAAAATTTTGAAATAATAATTATTTCTGTACAGCTGAATGAAATGAGTAGGCATAGTAAAGAGTGATACATACGTAGATCGAAAGGATACGATGAATTGGTATAAAAGCATGGAGAAAAAACATCATTAAAATAAGAAATTGATTAGGGTTTCGTGTTGCAGCAACAAAATCAGCAGTTGCAGCAGCAGCCATTTTGACCTTTGAGAATCCCATAATGTCGCAGTTTTTTCTTTGCCTTTTTTATTCATCGATTCAATTCAACCAAAACCTAACTTCATAATCATACGTCTTCGTCTTCATCTTCTTCGCTGCTATCTTTCTCTTCAAGGAATACACCACACGCATCGGCTATTACTTTTCGCACCTCGTTCATTTACATATTACTCATTTCAGAATGAACCAACAAAATAGTGGACTGAAAAGTCCAAAGATTCATTGATTCATTGATTCAGAGCCCAAATAGTTAGGGCTTATTCTATATGCACCTCCCTATTCTGTTAATACACTTCTTTTAAATTATTTTTCCCAAATGTACTCTCCCCTCCATCTTCTCCACAACTATCACGTCTTCATGCCCATTTCAACTTCCTCAACCATCAATCTCATTTATATACATTTTTTTTTCTCTCAACTTACCAAGACACTTTTTAAAAATAAAACTGTGAGAAAACTTATAAAATTTAAACTAAATAATATCTTGAATGTAATTATTGATTTTAATGATATCATTCTAACAAACTTGAGGTCAAACTACAAAATATGTAAATGTGAGAACCACTGCGCACAGCAAAAAAGAGAGTTTAATTTATAGGGTGTTTGTGGAAATTAAAGTTAAAAAGCGATTGTAGTAGTAGAATGGGGAGTGCAAATAGTAATTCCCTTTGTTGAGTTGAGTTTCAAGGCTTTTCTAGTGCGTGGTAGTTGCAAAATAGCCCGATTCTGTTTCAAGCAGTGCTTAATCCAAAAGCAAACCCATTTAATTTTATTACAATGCAACTGATGCAGTAGATTCTATTTTTTTTATTTAAAAAACTTTACTTATTTATTTATAAAGGCATTTCTACAAATTTGAAAACAAATAGATTAGTCTTATTTTTAAAAAAAAAACCTATTAAAAATATTTTCTAGTGTTTTTTATAAGTCAGAAAGAACATCTTTTTAAGAGTATTTAGAAGAAGTTTTTAAAGTGGGTAAGAAAATAAAAATAACAATGAGTTGATTTCACAATACTACTTAAAATAATGTTTAAAGAATATATTTTTTCAGTCCTATGTACTTTAAAATCAGTAAATTGATTCTCAAACTTAAAAAAAATGTTATTTTTTTTTCTAGTTTTGTGACGATTAAAAAAAAATCCATAACTGAATATTAAATTTAAACACAAAAAACAATTTTACGTATATTGCAAGCAACTGCATAATATACCTACATAGCTCTATTTACACGTGGTTTGTAAAAGAAATGTGTTAAGAATAAGTTATATTTCCTTATTATAAAATATTGTTTATACTGTACTATAATTTTTTTAAGTTTAAATTTTGTTTCGCTTGAGTATAATGTATAATCTAATTTGACTAGTTTTAATTTAATCGAATATTCTTTGTCCATTTCTTTTATCTGTCACCATCATCAATTAAAAAAATATCACAACCCAAGTGGAAAAAATATCATGCTCTAACATTAAAAAATGTTGCACAAAAGAACTGAAAATGTGTTTGCATTCACATAATTGAAGTGGATTCAATGAAACTTGGAAGCATTAGAATCTTATGACGTACCATGCTTACATCTTCATGATTCATGTGAATGGAATGAATAAGGTAAGCTTTTTCTTTTGTTTTAAGCACAAGGTAGTGAAAGAAATGAGAAAAAATTGTAGGTTATCTTTTGTTTTAACATAAAAGGCAAATCATCTTTATTGAGTAAAGAGAGATTATATTACTTTATTATTGGTAGCACTAGTCTCCTAAAAAATCAGACAAAATAGCTCCACTGAAGTAAAGCTGCTCAACACAATAAGCATACACTACAACAAAAATTTAAATCATAATAGCAAAATATTTTATTTGTCTGCCCTACCATTAATATAGGAAAAATGATCTTTGTGACTAATTTTTCATCATTCATGCTTCGATGTTTTCTACTGATTCATAAACATGACAATCAAAAAAGGTATAGTGTCTTGATTTTTAAAGATTGTGAGTTTCATATAAAATACTCAATAATGTTTAATTAAAACTAAAAATCATTGATAAATTTATCAGAATCATGTGTGCATGTGGCTTTATAATTTGATTGATTAGAAAAGTTTATGTGAAGTTTTTATATATTATAAATTAAATTCTTAATTTTAAACAACAATAACTTAATCTTGACTTATCCAATATTATTAACCCATCTATCTATATATAAACAAACAAATAAATAAATAAAATTTGGCTTGTAGATTCTATATGTTAGAATAACGTATATTCAGTTATTTTATATTCAAAATATGTATGTAAGTTATATATTTTGGTTAGTAATTATATATATTTTGTCAAGACGTTAGGTAGTCAAACGTTGCAATAAAAAATGAAGAACTTTGATCTTAGAGCCAAATTTTGTTAAGACTCTTTGACTTTCCTGTATGATAACTTAAATGTTGTTTGAAAAGAAAGTGCTCTTAGCTTAAACGTTTTCGTTTTACGGTGGTACATTTCTCCTGTTGATAATTTATGCATGTATAAAAAATTACTTTAAATTAATCAATTTATTGTTCATGATGGAAATCATATTAATATAAAAGTATATAACAAAAATAAATTGGAGAAACAAATGAGAATGTGTGCATTAAGATAAGTCCATGTTTTATTGAACTGATGAACAGTTATTTTTTGTTTTTATTACATCTTTTTATACACTGTTTTGCTTGGACTGAATTGTAATATAGAAAAAAAAAGCATAAAGAAAGCATAATCCAAAATTGTCACCTTTTCAATCTAGATATAGCATTAGGCTGAATTAAGATGAATGTGATAATTTAAGTCATGCACGTAACCACCCTTATCAATTATAAAGGACAAACTTACCATATTTCATATTGTTTTTTAATTAAAACTGAAGTTTCTCTTCGTGAATCTTCATGATAAAAGTTTGTGCTAAAAGTTATCAAGACAAATTTATAATCCAATTACAAATAACACTAAACCGATAAAAAATTACTCTAAAACTCCTTTTTCCTTAAAAGTGGTTTTACTTTACCATTAAATAGTAAATTAATATTTTAAAATTGTATTTTACTAGTGATTTTAATTGTTGGATTTTTTCGAAGGAAAATCCTTGAGTCTCTTGAAAATGTAGAAGATCCTTATCCTATGCTTCCCTTTTCTTTGGATTCTATTGGCTAATAGTAACCTTGTATTAATATATAATTAACACTTCTTTTGGATTTGCTGGCCTAAAGCCCAATAAGGCCAGCCTAGTTTGTCTAGGCCCGTGATTAATTTTTGTCGTTGATTGCAAAAAAAATTTAATAATAATGTCAATTTTTTTTTGTCTTCTTCAATTAATTCCTCCACTTCTCTGCATGTTCAGAACTTTTACATCAGACACCGACACATATATTTTTTTAATGTACTAATTTTGTTTGCATATTTCTTTATAAGCTTTTCTTATTTGATTAGGCTTGATTTGATTTACATTACAAAACATTTACGGTCTAATCTTCTTCCATATGTGTAAGAGTGCGATGATTACTGGAAATGGTCAAATTTAATCAATTATGTCGGTGGGAGTTTTTTATTAACAAGAAAGTTATGATTACAGTACAGAATTTTATTATTGTATTTCTTATATTTTTTTTTTCTATTTCACTCGTTTCTTTTCCTCTTTTTTTTTTTTATATCAAACAAAACATTAATGTTTATGAATGATAAGTTTATACGTTTTATTTAAAATATTTTACTGGTGTTTGTAATTACACAAATCCTAATTAATGCTAAAATCGGAAAAGATCTGAACAGAATAACAATAAATGCGGAAAGAATATACTTGCTAGAAAAATTAACCCTATATAAATATAGTATGCTTGAGAGAAAAAATAACCTCTATTTATAGGTAATCAAGTGTCCCACTGAGTTAATTAGTGCCAATTAACAACTATTTCTTCGTATGAAACATGAAAAATCATAGAATATTTACTGCTACTTCCAAAATCAATGACAGTGATGGATTCTGTTTGGATCATTATGATATTTAGTGGGACAATGAGAAATATAGTGATAAGAAAGTCATGAGAAAATATTACCTCTTTAATAGCATTACAGTATTACAGTGGAAATGTACAAATTTGGTAAGAGAGCTATGAGCTATGAGAAAATAATGCCTCTTTTACTATACTTAAGATTATTACTGTAAAAGGTGTACCAATGTGATAAATTAAATGTCATAAAAGAATATTACTTCTTAAATATAATTGAACTGTTACAACAAAAACGTGTTATCTTATTAATAAAGTCCGATACGGGACATTTGTTAGATGATTTCTTTTATCAACAAATCGTTACTTTTTAAAGTTTAAAATTCTTATTTCTAAATATTTTACTTATAAAATTATTAATTGAAGTAAAAAATAAAATCTCCAATAGAGAAAATATATCAAAAATACAATGACACTTGAACCATTTTTTCTTATTTTAGCGACATTATTAATTATAATTGGAAAAGAGTATTCTTACTTAATCAATCTTACATAGTTTGAGCGAGATATTTTTTAAAGTAAAATTAAATTTTTCTTTTCTTTATTGAGTATATGTTTGAGTATTCTCATTTAACACGTTTGTTAAATCATTTTTAATAAATTTTAAATCCTCAATTCATATTTGAACAATACTTAATATAAAATTTTATATTCTTTATTAATATAAATTTACCTTTAAACAAAATTCAAATCTTATTTTCTCTTCAATAAAATGTCATAAAGTTCACTTTTGAAGGAGAATATAAAGATAAAACTCTTTCGTCTTGTCTTATAACTTCCATGTAGAATAATCAATCTTCAGATCTTATGTAGAATCTATCTTCGAATTGTCTTATTTTATAATATTTGATTTTTTAACATTATTATATAAATTCTCTTTAATCTGAATCTCGTTAGGTTTTAATTCCTGAATTGAATCTAACGTGTATTTTATCAATTGAAAATCATGAAATACATCTTATATCCTAACGAGATGAGATGGAAAAACAATCTCACAGCCAAGATAACGAATCTTCCAAATAATATAATAAAATTCAGTTAATTCAGAAATCAAACTTTTAGATTTTATTCTCCCTCAATAATAATAATAATAATAATAAAATATTCTTAAACTCATTATCATACAATTTATAAGAAAGGTCTTTGTACAATTTTCTATTTGTTACGTTAAAATAATATTATCTTGGAAATGCATATTTTTATAGTAGAATTTATAATTTAGTGAAAATACAAATTTTATGGTAATTTAATATATAATAGTTATATATTTTTTTAGCTTTAGTACTTAAAAATTTAACTTTAATTTTTATTTAAATTTTAATTAATATGATTTCTTAAATAAAACAAAGGTGAGAAAATATAAGGAAAATAAGTGTGATATATTGAGAATATAGTGTTCATAAAAAATTGGAGAAAATTAAAATATTATATAAAAATATAGAAGAGTGATTAATTATTTTTAAATTAGAGGATGCAAGTATGATTGAGTTAAATCAATTAAGATGTGAATATAACTATTTAAGATAAAGAAGATAAAAAAGAAGAAGAGATGATGAATATGCATGATAATCCACTCCACCTTCCCAAAGCAAGACCTAATAAACCTACAACAAAATCTTTACACTTTTTCTCTTCAAAACCGTCCTTATCTTTATTCTAACTCATCAACCAAGGACATTCCCCAATAAAAAAGGTTCTTTTCTCACTTTATTATTTTTTTTACAATTAAATGGTCCCACTTTCTCATTAAAATTTAATTAATCAACTTTCAAACTTTTATCTGTCTGTTTCCCCATTGTTTAAGTTTACCGAGATCTGAATTCCGTTTTTTAATAACTTCTATCTTTTAGTTTTGCTAACAGATTTTTTTAATATTATTTTTGTTTTGTGTAAATTATAAAAGTTATTCTTGATCTACCATCAATTTAAAATTACCGTGAACTAATTAAAAATTACGGTAGATATGACGTTTAACATTTCACAAACAAAAATAAATAATTTTTAATCTATGATAGTCATGTCATGATTGAGTTATAAAATAAATTTGGTCGTTCGTCAAAGAAAAATAATTATTAATATTTTAGTATATTCGCAATTTCTTATATAAGTGTAAGCGAAGTAAATTATAATGGTAAACTAATACGATGTTATCGTTCACTCAGCGGTGTTGAATTCAGATTTTGAGTCTTACAATTACTTGAAATGTTTAGAGCAAAAATTTATTGTCCAGAATGATATTATAAATTTTAAATAAGATTGCCTTCTAAAAAAAATATACAGTATCAATATTTAAAATAGTATGATATTATAAATTTTAAATAAGATTGCCTTCTGAAAAAAAAATATACAGTATCAATATTTGAAATAGTTTTTTCATTGATTATTTTTAAAAGATTTCTATGTATTTGCCAGCAAAACCCATGGTACTTTATACCTGTAATATCCGAAAAAAAAAAGTTGGATATGAAAATGGTCGTAACAAGCTCGTACTTTTCTATCATTCTAAAATATTTTTAAAAAATGGAGAATAATATGATACTTAAATGAAGATTGTAAACAGATACAATCTTTTTATATAATAGTCTGACCGACCGATGAAAAAATTTCAAAGAATCTTTCATCATCAAAACTTTAAAAATGCTCAATCCATCGTTATAAGCAATAAACAACCTAAGTTTGTAGTTTTTTTTTTTTTTCTTTTAAACAAAGAGTGAATATGATTTTGATACTTTCGTAATAACTTGTTATAATAAAGATAAATTTTAATAGACAAAATGTAACAACCTATAAATTCTGTCATTTGAGTGAAATGGTAAAAGTGGAATGAACACTTGATTATTATATTATTAAACTAAAAACGCGTATTTATAGAAAAAGTAAGTAGTCAAGTCTCATTTCAACTCAAGCCATCATCTCTCTAAAAACCCCTAACCTCTTTTCCTCTGACTTCTCT
>Ga0209700_102662_pt1 | contig 35742 bp, 11 predicted proteins | sample SiratroredBW_FD_187528 | JGI IMG/M metagenome (GOLD analysis project Ga0209700, IMG submission 187528) | Root nodule microbial communities of legume samples collected from California, USA - Siratro red BW (SPAdes) (version 2) | ecosystem: Host-associated > Plants > Roots > Nodule | place: USA...
AAAAAAATAAAATATATATATATATATATATATATATATATATATATATATATATATATATATATATATATTTTAGGACTCAACAAGATTAGATATTTCTCCTATGTATTTTCATAAAAGACGGAAAACCAGGGTTAAGATTAAGTAGTTCTATGAGAAAATATGATTGTTGAGGCATTTAATATTTTTTAAATTTAAAAGTTTTTTTATATTTTTTATCAATTATATAAAACTTTAATTTGGATAATCCAAAAGAAATTAAAAATATTTTAAATTAAATTTCATGACACATATCATCGTTTAAGAATTCAAAATTTATTTAAAAATTTAAAAAAATTAAAATTTTTTAAATTAAATCCCGGTCATTGAAGAATTCAAAATTTATTTAAAAAATTAAAATCTTTCCAAAATTTATTTAATTATTGTTTAGAGTTTGATGGTTATAGGAGAGACTTTGATGGCTATGCGTGGTGACGAGGTTCGGTGACCGGAGGCAACGTGGTTGTGTTTTAGTAAACCCTAAACTTTAAACAATAATTAATAAATTCATAAAGGAGAAATTCCTTCTTTATATTTATTCTTAGTATGGACAATCTTAATTCTGTCAACTTGGAACAAATCAGAACTCTTAAAAGTAAAAAATACATGAAACAATTCACGGAAAATGATGATTTTTTTTATTTTTATGTTTTTATTATTATTTTTTTTTTCTTAACTCTAGTTTCCTAAATTTTGAGACTGAAGTAAAAACGAAAAGTAGATATGAAACGTAAGTGAATAAAAAATTATTTTATTTTATCATATAACAGTATTAAATGAATGAATGTAATAACACGTATAAACTTTGAATATTCTTCTATATAAAGAACGCCACAACACAAGTAGAGTATCTCCAACAACGCCATTCACTGAATCAACCATGAAACCCACCCTAGCTTTTGCCCTCTCCTCCCTCCTCCATCTCCTTGCTTTCCTCACCAACCTTCCCTTAGCTTTCTCCGTTGACTTCCTTGACCAAGTTAGGGACACTTCTGGGAACGGCGTTTTCCCAGGTTTTAGATACTACATCCGACCAATACACAAGAGCCCAACTGATGGCGGATTTACACTTGGCAAAACTGGGAAATCAGACTGCCCTCTAACTGTCTTCCAAGAGAACTCAGATCTACACGCTGGCCTTTCTGTCAAATTCCGCCAAATTGGAATCACCCTTCCAGAAATCTACCCTGGTAGTAGCATCAATACTTTATCAATTTAATTATTTCTATCTCTCTGTCATCTATTAATCTTGTAAACTAATGAACACTGAAATTGTTCATGAGTATAGGGTCGAATCTGGAAGTGCATTTCTTTGAGAGTCCAGAGTGTGCAAAAATCGTGAGGTGGATGGTGTTTGTGGACGAAGCAATCAATAAGACGTGTGTGGGAATCGGTGGTGCAGAAAGGTATCCAGGGAAAAAAACTTTTGATGGCATATTTCATATGAGGTTATTAAAGGAGGAGTATGTTGGGGGCTACAAGTTTGAGTTCTGCGCCACTGGCTCAAAGACTTGTCAAGATATTGGGTTGTTTGATGCAAAGAACGGTGAGAATAGAAAACGCGTGATTCTCACTGACAAAGAACCCTACGCTTTTGAATTAGTGCGGGGTTGAGTTAATTATGCAGTAATATGTTGCTTTTGTTATCTGCATTGGCTAAGACAATTTTGTACTCAGACTAATAAAACAGATAACCATTATTAGGTTTAGGGTTTTGTACTCAGATCTCTCTCGTTGCTTTCCAACTTCAACCAAATACATTAGAAAAATATTAGGTTTAATGTTCTAACTCTAAAACTCACTAAAACAGTTTATTGTCTTTATTATTATTATTCAGATTATTTGATCTTATTAGACTTTGATATATTTTATTCTATAACTATTTTCTAGGGTTTTATAAGTTTTGGATATTAATATTTTTTTTTATTTTATTTATTTTTAATTTATTGTTGATCCTACGATTTAATTATATTTATGTTTAATTCAATTTCAATACTTGTCTTTTTATGCATTTATATTTTTTATTATTTAATTTATTTACTGTGAATCATTTTATTCTTTTATGTTTTTATTATTTATTTAATAAAATATTTTTCTAATTTATTTATATTATTTTAGTTTATTTACATGTTATATGTTAACCTATATCTAATTATCTATTTAAAGTTATTTTTATAATTTTTTGAATTTAGATAAAAGAAAGTTATATATATAATTTATTTTTATTTTTATATTTTTTTTATATATATTTAAGACAAACCTGATATATCTCTGTTCACTTTCGCTTGCAACAAGCAAGGATTTGAAGGGAAAGTGGTTTTAAAATGGTTTTAAATAATTAATTTAATTATTAATATTTATATTTATATAATAATAAAATAAATATAATTAATTATATAATAATAATAGTTTTACTAATATTATAATATATTTATTAATAATAATAGTTTTAAAAAGACTATAAAAAGAATAATAAAAGTAATAATAATAAAATTAAAAATTACAATAATAATCAGAATAAATTTCTAGAAATAAAAATGTAATTATATAGTATACCATAATAATATTAATAATTACTAAAATAATAATAAATTTAATAAAATTATAAAATAATAAAACAAAATATTAATACAAAAATATTAATAATAAATTTATAAAATAATAATAAAAATAAGATAACTAATTTTAAACTAATTTAAATTATAATTTCATCTACTCAAAATTTATTTTATTAATCACACATATCACATCCTTCACAAACTTTTACAAATTTTCCATTCAAATCTCACTATCTCTCTACAATCCAAACAACCTAACTTTTCATACAATTTCTTCTCAAATCCACTCTCTAATTCAAACAAAGCATAAGTAATCTTGAAAATATGAAAAGTGAATCAATTAAATTGTGGAAAATCTTTAAAAATGTGAAAAGCAAGTTAATTAAATTGTGGAAGAGTTATATATTTTTCTTACAACTAGTTGAGAACATATTAATAAGTAAATATTTGTATTTGAAAAGTCATAATTTATATAATTTGGTGTATCGGGAAATAAAAGGTTAATTTATTTTCACTTAAATATTTATTTTCTTTATTAATATATATTTATATTATTTAATTTATTTTCGGTTATGAAGTACCTATTTATTAAATTATATTGAAAACGTATTTGGTTGAGTTCAAGAGGGGAGTGAATTGAACTTTGAAATATGTTTACAATTTAGAAAATTGAAAATCTTTAGTGAAACTCAGTGGCTTCAAGCTCGAATCAATTGATTTATATTAGATGCTGAGTAAAAGACAAGTAGAATGAATTGCAATCACAATTTAACGCATTCAAGATTTCTAAAACAGCAAAAACAAGATATATGCAATTTTTATCAAAACAATATGAAACAAAGAATTAACTATAATAGAAATTCAACCAAGATATTATAATAGAATCCTACAATTCAGCAACAAATCTGAATTATTAAATTATGCAGAAAATTGATATTAAATCAGATTTGACTAAAGATAATTTCAATTAAAGAACATTTGCAAAACAGATTGGACAACAAGCTTTCACTAGATGAATTAATCATATATACATCAATACACAAGAATCAATTTTAGGACTTCAAAGCCAAGTTTGATGATGCACACAGTGAACAAAATGCAATCTTGTAAGAATATCAAGAACCAACACTACAAAACAACTTTGAGTATGCACACACTAATAAAACTTCAAGTATGCAGAAACCCAGATATCAAACAGTACAAAACAACTTCCAGGTAAAATTTATTTAGAATTAAAAACCAGGTATGAAATATTGCAGATTATCAAATTTTCGCAACTTAATCAGAACCAAATAAATTTTCAATTTATTGTAGTAATCAGTGCAAGAAGACAGATCATGATTGGGAGAGAAGGGTTAAGAAGAAGAGACACAATCAATTTTATACTAGCTCACCCTTCCTCAAGGACTACGTCCAGTCTTCTTTGCGTGCACCACTCGCAAAGAAAGTTCCACTAAATCAATTAATTGTTCACATACAATCAATCAACCAATTCCTACTCCATGTAAGAATCAAGAAACCTACTGAAATGATCAACTACTCCCCACAACTCCCAATCAATTTAGCAGAAACACCAGGCTAATTCCTATAGTCCAAAACCAATACAATTGTTCAAAAATTTCACAGAATTACAATGAACATAACACAAATCTTGAATCAAATAGGTTCAAGAAAGGTTGAAAATAACTCCCTGATTGACGCAGAAAGAAAGGCCTGTACATAGTCTTGAAGAAATCGAGTAGCACTTCAAAAAGATCAAAACAATTATCTCACAGTGATTCTCACAATTGATGCTCAAAAAAGAATTCTTGTTTCGTATATGTGTCTGTATATATCGCATTTGAAAAACTCACTGTATTTATAAGAGAAGAACCCAAACCAAATTTTGTAAAGAATAGTTAATTCAATTCTGTCCATGCATGAATAAATTGATTCTGCTAAACTTGAAATCAGCTTATATTTATCCAGTACCTTATTTTCCAAAACTGTTTTTAACTAAAGTTATACCTTTCTTTTTATGGTTTGATTTAATCATTTTAGGTCATTAGTGAGTTTCTCCTCATATGTGCATAGGTTCTCACAGTCAATCATATTAAGTCACACTAAGACAAAGTCTAAGTATTATGAGAGTCAATGACATATGTTTATATCATTTAATTTATGTTTTGTACATTAATCAATTTTATTAATTTATATGAATGTCAATTAATTTATTTTTTCGTTACTAATTATATTTATAATTATTTAATTTAATATATCTTATGTTATGTTTAGTTTTCTTTATTAATTTATATTTATGTCAAATTAATTTATTTTTAATTAAATTATCTTTATTAATTTATAATTATAACATTTAATTTATCTTATTTATTTGTTTTTATTTTATTAATTTATATTTATATCATTTAATTTATTTTATTACATACTAACTCTTTATTAATATATAATATATATATATATATATTATTTAGTTAAGTTTAAGTTAGTATAAATTTTCTCCTTGCTTTCCTCACCGACCTTACCTCAGCTTTCTCCGATGACCAAGTTAGGGACAGGCAAGGGAACGGCGTTTTCCCAGGTTTCAAATACTACCTCATACCAATACAAAGGAGCCCAACTGACGGTGGATTAACACTTGCCAAAACTGGCAAATCAGACTGCCCTCTAACTGTCTTCCAAGACAACTCAGATCGACACCCTGGCATTCCTGTCAAATTCAACCTAACTGGAATCACCGCTCCAGAAATCTACCCTGGTAAGAACATAAGCTATTATCATAATTCACTTACACCAATAACATATGAATCAAGCGTGAGAGTGTTTGTTGGAAATTTTATATCGAGAAGCGATGAGTCTTTTAATTGTTTCTTTGTAAAATTAAGTTAGATTTAAAATTTATTGTGCCACTAGTGAACACTGAAATTACTATAAAACAGTGTTAAATTAAAAGTCTTTTGAAAACTATATTACTTGATTTTTGGAATGATGAGTATAGATTCGGAGCTGGAAGTCCAATTCGTAGAGAATCCAGCGTGTGCAAAATCCGTGAGGTGGATGGTGTTTGTGGACGAAGCAATAAAGAAGTGGTGTGTGGGAATTGGTGGTGCAGAAAGGAAACAAACTTTTGATGGCAAATTTCTGATTAGGAGGTTAAACGAGGGATCTGTTGCGTACAAGCTTGTGTTCTGCGTCAGTGGCTCACACAGTTGTGAAGATATTGGGAAGTTTGATGCAAAGAACGGTGAGAATGGAAAACGCTTGATTCTCACTGACAAAGAACCCTACGGTTTTGTGTTGCAGCGGGTACTTGAATCAACGTTGAGTTAATGCAGTAATATGTTGCTTTTGTTATCTGCATTGGCTACGAGAATCTTGTACTTACACTAATAAAAGAGATAACCATTACACTTTCTTGTTTCTGATCTCTCTCTTTGCTTTCCAACTTCAATCAAATACACTAGAAAAATATTAGGTTTAATATTCTAACTCAAAAACTGACTTAAAACAGTTTATTGTAATAATACACTTATTCTTTTTATACCTTTATTATTATTATTATTGAATTTATTTGTTTTTATCTAATTTGTTTATTTTCCGTTTTGGTTACATTTAAGTATCTTCAAACTATTGTATTTTTTCTTTAAATTCTCATAATAGTGATTTTTTTATTTAATTTAAGATTATGTGGAATCATCCCAAAAATAACTAGGGCAAGATTCTAGAATGATTGAATAATTCTCTCATCATCCTCTTTTTATTTTGAGAATTTTTTTAATACGTAATGATTGAAATTAGTTATCATTAAATAATTAAAATAAATGTGAAGTTAATTTGAGTAAAAGAATGGTTACCTATTTCCTATAAAAAAAATGTATCTAAAAGATAGTTAAATAAAAAGATGTCTTTTATATAATAAAAATTTAAATTAGTTAGTTTTTATAATTTATTTTGATTTTTTTCTTTCTCAAAACTACTTCCGCTCTTTTCTTATAAAAATAATCTTTGTTATAATTTTATAAAAATTCTCAAACTATTTCCACAAACTTATTTAAATTCTTTTCTCTTTTTTTTCTTTTATAAAAATAACCATGTAATTTTATAAAAATTCTCAATTACTTTCAGTCTTTTTTTTATTAAAATTTCCAAACTTATTTACATTTGTTACCTTGTTAAAACTAATTAGGCTCTTTTTTTTCTTTTATAAAAATAATCATTGCTATAATTTGAAAAAAAAATAATAAACATGAATGATATCATTCTTCAAAATTTCTAATTACTTTAATGACAATTAATTTCAATTTTTACATATTTTTTTCAAAGGACTTCATCACTATTCATAGGGAGAGAATTAATGCAATAACAATTTCAATTAATTAATTAATCTTGTTCTCTTCTCATAATCTTAAATTATATTGTGCAATTTACGCATAAAAAAAGTGCACCATTTTGGATCAATTACCATTATTTCATTTAATTTATCTTCGGTATTCATTATTATATAATTATCTCATTCAATTTATTTTCTGTTGTCTTTTTATTAATTTTAATTTGTATCTCTATAATTACATATGAGCTCTCTTTATTAATTTATATTTATGTCAATTAATTTAGTTACTTACATATTATTTTTATTAATTTATAATTATGTTATTTAATTTATTTTTAATTGTATATTTATTTTTTATTAATTTATATTTATATAATATAATTTATTTTGAGTTTAGTCTTCTTTATTAATCTATATTTATGTCATTTAATTTAATCTTAATTATGTATAATTAATTTATGTCAATTAATTATTCGATTACATATTAATTAGACTTAAAGGTCTACATTATGTACAGTTTCATTTGTTCTGATTACTTTTTATTTCAAAGCTCAAATATAGTTTTCATCCATTCTTATCAGTTCCTATTATGATAAGTTTATATTTAAACCTCTAACATAGTATAGACTTTTAAAAAAATTTCAAAAATCTAAAATCATGGCAACTTAAATTGGACAAAGAGCTTATGATCAATTTTCAAACTATACTAGTAAGGTAATATTGATCAATTATCAAACTACACTACTAAGAACAAAATCGATCTAAAACTAACTCAGAAAGATGAGAAAAAATTGAACTTAGTTTAAGAATCTAATCGGACAGTTTTGTTCTATTCTTTGTCAAAATAAAGACAGACAAAGAAAATAGAAAGAACTCTTTGTTGATAATAGATTTTAACTCCCTCTCTTTCGTTTTGTTTAGCTTGGTTAGAGAGTCCCCCCGGATGGGTTTGAGTTTGTCCACCATGGTTTTGTATATATATTTTTTTTAATAATATGTTTGATGCATGGTATATGATTGTTGAACTTTAAAGTATTAGCCTAGCTGAGATGTCAAAATTTATAGTGATACATAACATGAATTTAAAAAAAAAACGTAAGAAAAGATAATTTTTTTAAAAATGAAACCTAAGTATGCTAATCCTATATTTTAATTTTAATTTATATTTATGATTAATTTAATTCCAATTGTGTACTTGTCTTTTTATCCATTTATATTTTTTATTATTTAATTTATTTACTGAGAGTTATTTTTTTATGTTTTTACTATTTATTTAATAACATCTTTTTGTAATTTATTTATATTATTTTAGTTTATTTACATGTTATACGTTGGTTTATATCTAATTATCCATTTAAAGTTATTTTTAATTTTTAAATTTAGATAAAAGAAAGTTATATATATATATATATATTGTTTTTATATTCTTTTAGATATTTTTTCATATCGGTTTAGATTATGTATGTAGATTATTATTTCAGACAAACGTGATATGACTTAATATCACATTATGTGATTTTTGAAAATGTGGAAAGTAAGTAGTGTTTTTCAGAGTTGGGAACATATATTGAAGTGTAAATATTTGTATTTGAAAAGTCATAATTTACACAATTTGGTCTATTGTGAAATAAAAGGTAATGGAATCTAAGGAACTAGTTATCAAATGGATAATTATTATTCACGTCTTCTTATCAAATGAATGAAAGGAATGAACAATAATATTTCAACAAATTATAAATTTATATTAATTATTTTTAATTGTTTAAAAGCGGTATTATTAGAATGGTTTTAAATAAAACCTTGAAAAGATAATTGGCTTCCCTGCATCTGAGCGTGAAGCCTACGATATTGTGTTCGTGGAGGCTTTTGGAGCCTACGATATATTCTTTAACTGGTTATTCATTTTTATTTGTTCTCTTTTATTTTATCTTTATTTGAATTTCAATTTGTCTTAAGAAATTATCAATAGTTAAAAATAATATTATGTTAAAAGTTACATTATCTATTATGAATCTAGAATATAACTTCTACCTCTAAATAAATTATTTGTTATGGATTTGAATCAAAATTTAATTTTTATATAAAAATATATTTGCGTTTAATCTTAACTGTATAAACATAAAATTTTATTATATTTGGGAAATATCTTTTTCCTAACATTTTTTAATTATTTGATAAAAAAATAATAAAGTAAGTAACTGATTGTGTTTATTTTAAAATTTATATTGTTTTTAGAAGTTTGTAAAAATTGTTATGATCCGACCAAACAAACTATGGTGAAAGGGAAGCAGAGTCTTGTTATTTAAGAAGCCACTGGAACATTCTTGCACCCTCTTTCATTTCGAGAACCCTCTTTTCCTCCTGCGAAGTATCAAATACTAGAACCTTCTTCATCTCTCTACATTATACTATAATGCATGAAGCATCCAATTTTCAAGAATTTTCAAGAACCACTATAAACCTTTGCTAAGTTATCTCTCCCTATATATATAACAACAACAACAACCACCTGGTACCTTGTACCTTCGATCAGTTTCAAGACAAAGTTCAGATATAGCTAAAATCAAACACGTAATCCATTGCTTTCAATTTTCCAATACTTCTGTGAGTACCTAAACAGAAGGCCCATACACATTTCAAAACACAAATGAGGCACTTAGTACTAGTACCACTGATCTTGCTTGTTCTTGCCGGTTTTCCATTCAAGGCAAAAGGGTATCTGCAACCATTTACAGATCTTCCTGGTGCACTCTGGGCTGACATATGGTCTGATCGTTACCTTGATCCATTTCGTGTGTTAGAGCAAATCCCATTTGGGGTTGCCAAAGATCAGCCATCCATGGCTGTGTCACCTGCACGAGTAGATTGGAAGGAAACCCCAGAGGGACATGTTATAATGATAGATGTGCCAGGGATGAAGAAAGATGAGATCAAGATAGAAGTGGAGGGGAGCAGAGTGCTGAGAGTGAGTGGAGAAAGGAAGAGGGAGGAGGAGAGGGAAGGGGATCACTGGCATAGAGTGGAGAGATCTTATGGCAAATTCTGGAGGCAGTTCAAGGTACCAGAAAATGTGGATTTTGATTCTCTCAAGGCTAAGTTAGAGAATGGAGTGCTTACTCTCACAATGGCCAAGTTGTCACCTGATAAGATCAAAGCTCCAAGGGTGGTTAGCATTGCAGGGGATGATGAAAGCAAGCAGGATCTTTGAATCATTGATAAATGATAATAACTATACTCTCATGGACTTCTTGTGTGTCAGTAAATGATCAATAAAAAAGGGTTTGTACTGTGGGCTTGGATTTTGGGGATAAAAGGGTTCTATTAAGATCAGTGGTTGTCATCATGTAACAAGTTATCATAGTGTTGATCTTGTTTGATTAGCTTGTTTGATCTTATGTTGTGGTCTCGCTCAAAATAAAAAAATCTAGCATTCAACATTCCTGTTGTATAGTGTGGCTGAAGCATTTTGTCATGTCTGCATGAGAATTGGATATTACTCGGAAAGCATACTTCAATTACATCGTCCATCTGTAGTCTACTTTGCCAAAAGACAGTCCATAACAAAAAATTGGACCAGAATTAGAAAGCTTGTTGATATGATCTAGAACTTTTAAGTTTTGAAATCTTGAATGAATTAGAATTCCTATTGATTCTTCTGTCCTCCAAGACAAAAAGATTTCATCAGTGGTCAAACCAAAATGAAGAAAATATAGATATGGCCCTATTTTTTTCTTCTGCTTCTCCGTTCTTGATCTTCGAAATTGCAATGAGACTTACGTCAAACAATTAAGTGTCCCAAGAAAAATCCTTGGTCATGTGATGTGACTGCATGTACCAGGAATCAGTTGCAAGGTCAGCACGGCTTTTTGTAAAAAAATTGGGTTTCTATTTACTGAAGTACATTGATTCTTCCTCTCTGTTTAATCCTCCAAATGTAGTATTGTGAATTAAAGAGTTGAGGACACGGACTACAGATCAACCATGACTGCATTTCTAAAACCAACGAGACTTTCTAAGACCCCGTATAGCTCTTCTGTCTTTGGATTCGATTTGTCAAGAGAATAGAACTGATGAACCTGGTCATCAACCTCAATCCAGCTGCACCCTGGAATTTTATAAGACTTTTGCTGCTTCAGGGTCCTCCACAAGTTCCTCACTTCATCCCACTGTCCCAACTCCCCATATACATTGGCCAACATTATACCGTAACCTCCATTATGTGGATCTATTTCAACTAGTTTTTTGGCCGCAAATTCTGCCAAATCACTTCGGCCGTGCACCTTACATCCGTTAAGCAAAGAACCCCAAACAACCTCATCTGGTTCCATGCTCATACCATTGACAACTTCCATTGCCTCATCAAATCTCCCTGCTCGACCAAGAAGGTCTATCAAACACCCGTAGTGCTCAATCCTCGGCTCTATCCGATATTCCCGACCCATCATCTCAAAATACTTATAACCCTGCTCAACCAATCCACCATGAGTACAAGCATTCAACAAACCAATGAAGGTGATCTCATCCGGTCTCACGCCACCACCACACTCCACCATTTGCTCAAAAGTGGCAATTGCACTGTCACTCTGCCCGTGCAACGCAAAACAATTAATCATGGAGTTCCATGAAGTCAACCCTTTCTCCGGATTCATCCCAAAAACCTTCCTTGCTTTTCCAAGGCTTCCACACTTCCCATACATATCAATAAGCGCATTCGAGACAAACGAGTCCAATACAAAGCCATTCTTGTACACATAACCATGTATCCATCTCCCAAGCTGGAGCATCCCCGTGTGGCCGCAAGCCGAAAGTGCACAAACCACAGTAACCCCGTTCGGCCTATTACACTCCCAAACCATTCTCCTAAACAACTCAATTCCCTGATGGAAAGCCCCATTCTGAGTGCACCCGGCAATGAGAGCATTCCACGACGGCACATCCCTCTCGGGCATCTCATCAAACACCCTCACCGCACTCTCAACGTCCCCCACCCTCGCAAACCCAGAAACCATAGCGGTAAAAGACACCACATTTCTCTCAGACATTTCATCAAACACCTTCTTCGCATTCCGCAACCCACCGGAAACCTTGAAGTAAGAGTCAACAAGCGCCGTTTGCACAACAGGGTAGTGGAGAAACCCGGATTTAACGATCTGGGCATGCAGGGAGTCAACGGCGCATGAGTCCGGACAGGCTTTGAGCGCGTGGGGGAAGATGAACTGGTTGGGGCGGGTGCTCTGGGAGCGTAGCATGCGGCGGAAGAGGATGAGGACGGAGGGGTGGTTGGCGGGGTGGGCGGCGTAGGCGGTGATGATGGCGGTGAAGAGGTGGGTGTTGGGGGAAGGGTGGTGGTGGAAGATGAGGTGTGCATAGGAGAGGTTGGAGAGAGCGATGGCGCAGAAACGAAGGAGCTTGAAGGCATAGAAGTGGGTGTGGGCGTGGCCGAGAGTGGTGAGGTAACCCTGAACTTGCTTCAGATGCTTCAGATTATTGCACTTCCTCAGTGTTTCCAACACATGTTCGTTCAGGTTTCGCTTCATTTGCTTTTTTCTTTTCTAAGACCAAGAACATCAGATACTTAAAATTTCTTATATTTAAGAATCAAAAATTATGTTTAGCTATTGTTTTCATAATTACAGACACTTGACGAAGTACCGTCGTGGGAACTATAGTAGAAAAAGTTAGATTAAGAAATGTTCAAATAAATTGAATTTTTATTTCAATTCTTGATTTTTTATTTTAGTTTTTTATTCTATATTCAATATTTAAAGTTAATCAGTTTCTTTTCTCTTTAATTCATTTTAAATTGTAATAATTACAAAGTTAAATATGTGTTATAGTATAGTTGATGTTATTAGTTGACAACAATAGTAAGTTTTCACGTATTTTCACAGGTAAAAGACACAACAATGGTGAATAAATTGATTATAACATTTGTTCCTCTGTACAAAATTTGCTTTTCAAACAAAGGCTAAATTAACAACAATAAATCAGTTAATGTTTGTCGTCCCTATAGTATTTTCTATTTTACAGAACCTATATGTGATTTTAGTTATTTTATTTTTAAATTTACATTTTATTTTTTCATTCTCCACACAGTTAAATATATAAAATAATTAAATATTTTTAATTTATGCCACCAACTTTTTATATAATTTTTTTAAAATAAAAAATTATCATTTTACACAAATCACTATAAAAAAAAGTTGAATTCAAGTCATCGGTGTAATAAAGTGTAAAAATAATATATAAAAAGTCATCAAATCCGTACACAACTTTTGTATATTATTTTTACACTCAGTTAATTTTTTTTTTTATATAACATTACCTTGATAGAAAAAGGTTAACAATACATTAAATTAAATTTAAATTAAAATAGAGTACAATTTTAATGATTTTCTCACAACTAAATCCATCCTTTATTCTGGATGCTTTCTTTTATAAATTTTCAGTTGTTATTGAAGTCGTATTTCAAGACGATAATTTATGAAAAATAAAATTATATTCATATACCACAACTTATTTATTTTTATATTTTTTTCAAATTTGTCTAGTAAATTTGATCCTATATTATACTATTCCTTTAAAATTTCCCACAAATTCATTTCAAAATAAGTTATATAATTTACGACATATTAAATAGAAATACGAGAAACTTGTCAGGTTGAATCTCAATTTCTTAAAACTCTATTTAGAAATTGTTGATGGTTTTTATAAAACTTTTTAAGACTATTTCTCGCATCAATCTGTTTTACAAAATACCTTTAATTATTTACAATTTTTATTAAATAAATTATTAACTTTACAAATTGTCTATGAAGACTGGAACAAAATATTAATATTAATTAATTAGTTAAGAAAAGTGGTGATATTATTACGCATAGTTTTGAAAAAGAAACAAATATATGTGTTTGTATATATATTAATATGTAGCAGCCAAAAACCATCTTTAGGTGTTAAGTTTAAATATAAAAATATCTAAAATCACGCATTTTAAATTTAAAGCATTAAAACTAAATACATTTTTCATAACAAGGGGCAAAAACTATATTTTTTTCCAAACTTACATGTAACTTCTAAAAAAATAGTATAAACTTTAACAAATGTAATGTCCTTAACAAAATTACTATTTTTTATTAATTTCCGTAGATTTGCTTGCAAAATCTTATATATAAAAAGCAAAGATAGTACAAAATCTTTGGCAGGAAACAGTTCTAGTTATTGCCTTCTCAAATGTCGACCCTTTAGACATCAACTTGATACTTACCAATTTCTTGACATTATACTATATTAATCTAAAAAAATTTATCTCGATTTTACAGCCTCCAAAGAGATTTATATATATATATATATATATATATATATATATATATATAAAATATATATAGTATTTCATAAAACACAGTAGGCTTGAAATTTAAGTAACTTTTTAATTAGTAAAGAGAAGATGAAGATCTATAATCTGCATAAAATATATTGTTTGATGCAGCATGTAGTAAATGACAGAAATCAGGGTAACAGAATATATAGATCCTGATTCAAACAAGCATCATTTAAGAAACTGGAATCAATTTGTAAGGTCTGTATTAATTTTGATCGGAGCTAATATCTTACAAACCTATGGACAGCAGTTGAAGAACATAGCACTACTCTGATTTACAATAACAAAATTGAGTAAGACCCTAAAAGGTAAATAGGTGTATGAGCAGGAACTATTAGGTGTATGAGCAGGAACTATTGCAATGTTAGAAATGAAGTGAAATCCCTGAATTTTTGACAGCAAACAAAATATAGCTAGAAAAAATTTGACAAAATTTACCTTTGTATAATAACTAATCACAATGTCAACTCTATCTGGATCCTGTTTTGTCAAATTAATTCTGGCATTCAAGTATTCTTCATCCTTGCACGAGCCAGAGATTCCAAAAGTTCATCCCATCTAGCATGCTACATTCCATGGCGGCTACAAGCTACTGCATATCTTCTTCCTCTTTCAAAGTTTTTACTAACTGCATATCTTTGTCCTTTCCCTGCTTTCCTTCTCCAAGTTTCCCCACATCATTGATCATTTCCTCATTATTAGCTTTTGTCTTGTCGTCACTTGTATCTACTTCCTTCAAGTCTTCATCCTTCCCCGCCTTTTCTTCCTCAACTTTTCCCATACAGTTGATCATTTCCTCATTACTATCTTTTGTCATGTTATCACCTGGTTCTTTGACATCAGTATCCTCTTGGTCTGCCATGTCTTCCACCTTCTCAACTTCTATTAGCTGAAGAAATTCAAATGGAGTAGCAGCCGGGTCCAACACCCTGCAACCCTTTGGAGCATCTGGAGCTTCTTGGCCAGTGAGTACATATGAAGGTATTTGATGAGAGAATCGAAACATCTCTTCCATCGGAATGGTCCTGATTTCTGTTGGATCTAAGTGGTGGTGAAACACTGTCCTGAATCCAGCCACTTTGACCAGAGGAATAACATCTATGCCATGCCCTTCAATAAAATCCTCAAGCACTTCAACCACATCAAACTTGTGAATAACCTCATCTGGTGTTAGCTCATCCCAGTCAGGAGACCAATTCCTGTATAAGGCCCAAACATCCCTTTTCCTGGGATATATACAAATAGCCCCATCAGCACCTGTTCTCCACCTAACCTTGTGGGAGAAAAAGTTGGTCGAGCTACACATTTCAGGTCTGCTCAATCTGAAATCCCCGCAAATTTTTGAAAAGCCTGAAGAAACCCATTTAATGGCATCCAGTTTGCTGTTGGTATTTGGGTTGAGCCAACTGATCTTTATCTTGAATGGATTCCGGGAGATGATGCCATGAATCATAGCATAACATCGAGGCATCCCATCATCGTTATCATATACAGCCCATACTTGATTTTCAGTGAAAGATACTTCAGTTCGATCTTTGTAAAAATCATGGAAGTCGGGATCTGGTACATGAATAGCTGTTGTTTCTAGAAATTTTCTGTTACCTTTAGCAATTGTAGAGCCTTCGAACGTCTTGATGGCAATGTTATCTTGAACACGGTTTTCAGAATTCCTTAAGCCGTTTTCTCCTTTATCGTTCACTTTATACAAGTTGTTTCCACTCTCTTTCATCCATGTTTTATCAACAGCATTTGACTGATTTTCCCTGAGTTTATTGCTAATTTCCTTTCTAGCTTTCTCCATAAGAAGATTCCGAAGTTCAACTGGGGATATATCCCTCACACTGTCAGTCTTGTTGATTCCATTAACCCTATTGTATTCAAAATTAGCCTGTTTAGATGAGTTTGCTCCCCCACCCGTTCGATTTTCCTTACCACCACTTGCACTTGCGTCCTCCATGCCCCCTCTTCTTTTCTTAGCAGGATTATAGTAACCCTTTTTGGAAACATGTTGCTTCCTTTTTAAGGCCTCTTCCCTTTTGCTAGCTGCTTGTGCCTCCTCACGATCTCGCTTCACTTTATCATATGCTTGCTGAACCACACTTGCAGCTTGAGCCACGTTGGAAACACCGGATGATTTTGAGAATGGAGCCCACTGGAAACTGGCTGCTTCAGTATTACCATAAGACCCTGCTCCAACATTTGCAGCAGCCATGTCATTCTTTCCGGCATTTGATTTGCTTTTATTAGGTACTTGGCGATTGGAATTTTGCTTCTTCTGTGTAAAATTCCATTGAGTTGCAGGTCTAATACCACTTGCAGGCGGAGGAGAAGTCTCTACAGCCACAAATGCTGTACGGCAGTTGGGACATAAGAGTTTAAGGTTAAGATAAACTCTAAGATACTCGTACTGCATTTTGCACCGAGTGCAAACAGTCCAAAATGTATTTGATTTTGACTTATGAGTAGAAGATGAAGTGTGCTCCTTAGCAGTACTCTTCTGAGCAGTTGCACTTGAAGGGGTAGTCTTTGTAAAATTGTAACTACCATTAGTGCCTTTTGGTGCTGATGAACCTCCAAACTTGGTAGAGACTTTCCGTTCTTTTCCACTTCTCTTATCATATGCTGCTCTTTTAGCTTTATCTGATAGTAAACTCCATGCCTCTGAAACAAGTTTAAAGGCCCCATCAGCTCCAATGGATTTGTTCTTATCAGGGTGAAGCATGAGAGCTAGTTTCCTGTATTGTCTCCTTACTGTATCATCATCAGCAAGGGAGTCCACCCCAAGCACACCGTACCAATCTGCTTCTCCATTTGCTTTATTCTCAGCAGAAATATACACATCAAGTGTTGCTACCATCTGAGAAATACCCTCGAGTTCAGGAAATAGATTTAGGGCCTTCAAAGCAAATTTCTTTGCACCTGATATATCCTTTGCAGCAAACTTCCTCTCAGCAATTTCTTTAGCCCTGGTAGCCTCATCCTTATTGCACTCCATTTTTGTCGCCCTGCCTTCTCAATGTCCTTTTCTACTTTCTCAATAAGTTGTCGTGATATAACAACATCAACATTTCAATCTAAAAATATCCTTTTTCTTTAAACATTTCTACATAGTTTGAGCTCCCACACAACTTTGAAAATAAATTTGTAAATGACAAACGAACCTGCAAAGACAAAGCAAGTTTTAGTTAATAAATTAACAACTCGAGAAGTAAATTGAATTCAATCAAATACAGACACAGAAAATATACATGCAATATTATTTGGCTAATGCAACAGTGGGCTTGACCTTATATTCGTAACAGCCTATGGTCAGCACTTACAAATTACAGGGAGATACACAGTTTAAAAGAATGGAACCTGCACAAATTTTAGAAAATAACCAAAGCTACAACAAGCATTCAGCTGTGACAAGACCATTAATGTTTTAACAAAGTACTTAAACAGAGTAGAATAAAATTTTGGTGTTATTAGAATTTAATCAAAATTGTCAATCACAAAATACCAGCACAGAGCAGCCGACCCCAAATCCTCTTAATGGTAGCAGGATGGTCACTACGTTAAAATCTTAACATATATGTTAAGTAATTTATAATTACATCACATAAATATAAATGCTCAACAATTCAAAAACCAACCACGGTGCACCCAGATTTATAAATTAAAAAAGAAAAATAAAAGGGAGGAGAACACCCAGACCCAGAACTAAAAGGGAAAAAATCATAAGATTCCCTGAACTACTCAGGTCTTAAATTAACAAACTTGCCCAGCAAATTAAATTAAGTAAAACTCAAATATAGAATACAAGGGTGGTGATATTATTTGAGTAATGCTACAATATGCTCAAGCTTACAAATGCACCTCTTCTTTGGTCAACAATTACATTCTGTAACAGCTAAACAGTTTAAAACAGTGGGACCTAAAAGTTTTGATAAACAAACAATGCAGCACACAAATTTGCATAAAAGTTCAATAAGAAGTATCTCAGTTACATTTACAGCTTTCAGAAAAACAAATGGAAAGGGTTCATTACATTCATGTTTTAAAGCCCTAACCAATCGACCAGTCAGACCATGAATCTGCTGTTTCTCCCGTCTATTCCCGTTATTCCTCACCACCATCAACTTAACATATTAAACCAATCAAAATGTAAACTAAAGGTTTTGGTTGGCACATTTATTTAAAATAAATTGCATTATGTGATTATGTTATTAGGCACAGCACATCACACCGGAATAGAATCAACACAAAGGATCAAATCAGCAAGTAATACTAAATGAAATAAACAAGGAAACAAAATCCAAAAACACATCCAATTCCTCCGCAGCACTAATCATAATTCATCACAGGGAAGCACTAATCTTAATTCATCACAGGGCAACACAACTTCGTAACTGAAAATGAAAATCAAACATACTCAATTGAAGTAAAAGCAGCAAGAGCATAACCAAATTACCAATTGCAGAAAAGAACTCAAAACTCGGACACGCGGAATCTTCCACAGCAAAAACCTCAGCAAAAGTTCCGACACTTAATGGTGATCGCGGACAGAGAAATTCTGAAAAAGGGAAACAAAACCCTAAATATTAATATCAACATTAACACAAAAGAAAAATAAAAATGAAGAAAAATTAAAAGAAAAGGGCAACGCTAAAATCACATAAAGTTAACAACTTTGGATTGAAAAGAGAGAATAAAAGGAGATTGAGTAAAAGGGGGTTAAGGAAGCAGGAAAATAGCACAATTTTTCAGGTTTACTTTTGAAGTAAAGAAGAATAAAGGTGGAAACTTACCGAATTGAAGATCGTTGAAGAAGAAAGAAGAAATGAATTTGGTTAGAGTAGTTTGTTTTCATTCTCTCTTTCCTTCTCCATTTTTGTGCCTTTGCTGAGAATTGCTCATGCCTTTTCACCTTCGCTCCTCTCAGGGTCACACACTTGGAGAGGAACTTCTTTTCACAATAATAATTTTTTCTCTTTTGTTGAAAGAATAGTTTTGTGACAAACCAATTTATAATATTTGGCATCAACTAATGACAAACAAATAAAAATATAATCATGGTTCAAATTTGTCTTGACATAGAATACCTATCCTTAAAAAAAAAACTAGGTAATTTCCAAATTTTGTTAAAATTGAGTATAAAAATTAAAATATATCTATATGTATAACTAAATTCAACGTTTTAAATTTAGTAAAATCAAATAAATATGTATATATATGTACTATTTCTATATTTATATTAGATTTATTTCAAAATTATTAAAACATTTTTAATTTATTCAGCATTTGATTTTAAAATTTTTATTTTTTTTATTTGATTTTAAAAAAATATTTTTTATTAAATTTTATAATATTATATTTTTTAGCAGTAACTTTTATTTTTATGAATAAAGTATTTAATGTGCATGTGAACACTTGCAAATGCCAGTATAAATATATCCCTCAAGATAAGAAAAAAATTACTATTAATTAATTAATCATCAATTAAAATGAATATAATTAATTCTTGCATAGGATAGAAGAAGACAATCAAACATGCATGGGTCACCTCTTGCCATGTGTTAAGGAGTGTTAGGTATAATTTATTGTATTTTGCTGTAAAATAAATTTCTTGTGATTTTTAACAACTTGGTCATTATGATTTTTTTATGAAAAGACATGGGCTTTTAAGGAATAAAATAGTCAACAATATTTTGATGTGTTCCAAGAAAATTATCTAACATTTATTATGAAAATAAATAAATTGGGGATGCTGAATATTAATTACTCAATATGACAGCTCAAATTAGAAAATATTAGTAATTATTTTTTTATTTTAAAATATATTAAATAAGAAAGTTATTATTTTTTGTTAGTTTAAGATTTAGAAATTTATCTAATATTTACATAAATAAATAAATAAAGGGTTGGGATGCTGAATGGATCTTAATAAGTCAAAGGACAAATTAGAAAAATAAATAAATATTTTTTCTGTTCTAAAAATATCGAATTGGAAAATGTTAAATAAAAAATTCAACTTTTTTTCCTTTTCAAATGTAGCTCTCTAACATACTCTTTAGTGGTACATCTTTTGTGTATTTTTATCCATATACGTGTTATGAAATTTTAAAAGTACACATAAAGTATTAATTCATAAAACCGTGATAGAAAAAAGAGATTGAGTTATTAGACAATTATGAAATTGTAGAGTTAAGATCATGCTATCTTAAGAAATTTTCCTAGCCCTATATATTATTTACAGGATTATATTGAATTTTTTGGGTACATATGTTGCAAAAATTTAGATGTAAATGTATTAATTGAGTGAGTTTTGGAGTTAATATGGGTTAGGGCACCCTTCCTGCATTTTTTTTATTAGAATATAGTAAAAGAAAATACATATAGAATTTTTGATTAATTTATGATTTTTTGGATACATATATTGTAAAATTTTAGACGAATGGATATCAATTATGAAATTTTTAAGTTAACTCTTTAATTTATTAAGGGATCCTCTTTTTTATTTAATTATAAAAGTTTAATATACTCATGAATAAGGTTTGATAAACTTCTCTTTAATTATTTTTTCATTTATGTCAAAAAAAAGTTTTAATATTTAAGGAATTCGTTGGATTCAGGTACGGATTTGCTCAGAGAGATAAAAAAGTTAGAAAGAAAAAAAAATAATATTTAAAAACGAAAAATTGAGGTCATTTTTTTTAAAACTTTCTTGCTAGTCCCAAAGATTTCGGAAGAAGAGTTCGGGGCTTTTCAAACATAATTTATTTAATTATTAATATATTAATATTTATATTTATATAATAATAAAATAAATATAATTAATTATAACATATTATTATTATTATTAATATTATTATTTTTTAATAAAATTATAAAAATAATAAATAATTAAATTAAAATAAATTTTTTTAAAAAATAATTTAATTGTATAATATATCATAATAATATTAATAATTACTAAAATAATAATAAATTTAATACAATTATAAAATAATAAAAAAAATATTAATAGAAATTATAATAATATTGGAAATAAATTTATAAAATAATAATATTATTATTAATAATAATAATTTAATTTTTATTTTTAAATAATTAATAATCTTATAAATTTATCAAAAATAATAATAATTTATTGATAAAAAAACAAATTAATTATTTTTAATTTTTAATTAATTTAAATTACAATTTCATCTACTAAAAAATAATTTTATCAATTACACACATTACATCACTCACAAACTTTTATAAATTTTTCACTCAAATCTTACTATCTTTTACTTAGTCCAAATAATCAATTCATACACTTCATCTCAAATCTACTCCCTCAAATCTACCCTCTCATCCAAACATACTCTAAAAGTTGTTTTAAATTCTATCATATCAATCCACAAAGTGTATCAAAGTTTATGTCTTGTAGATATCAATATTTTTCAGTGTCAAGCACATTTAATGATGCATATCAATCACATATTTTATAATAAATAACTAGTTTATTTTATTAGTTAGATGAAAAAGGTATATATGTAGATAAAGTTAGGAGTTTCGTTGTTTTTATATTTATGATAAAAAATAAGCACAACATTGTGTAAAAAAAACCATCATATTTTGAAGGGGTCATTCACAAATAGAAAAGAATGTTTTTTCGATATAGGTGTCATTAAGATATGATTTAAAAATAAAGGAAAATTTAATTTGATAACACAAAATCAAATTTATAAAGTGTTGTATTATTCAATCTTTAACATGATGGATTTTCTAAAAAAAATTATTAAGAAAGATTATTGGATACATCATGGGAAAACGATAAACATAAATAAGTGTGTGACTATATAAGGAATATTGATATTTATGAAAATAGAAAATAATTTATACACACTCAAAATAGATACAAAAGAGAAAGAGTTTTAAACGACACATATCATATCTATATTTTATCATTTCGTAATTATCAATTGATGATCTGGTCTAGTATGATAAATTTGTTTTAGTTGGAAGTTCACTTAATAGTGTATTATAATCTTTTTATTATAAAATATAAAAGATGTTGAATTCCATTGTTGAATGTCGTGTTGTTGTAACATATGGATATATTTATTATCATTGTTAGAATAAGCATTAATGCTCTTTGTGATTCATCATCAAATCTTAGTCTTTTTAGAATTTCATTATACTCTTTCTTTATATATTTCTTTTTTTACTATTTACATTCTTATTGTTCGTTTTGTGAAATTTATATTTTGTAACCATAACTATAAGTATAATTAGTATAATTATGTATGCATTTTAACTAAAAGTAACAGCTAAAAATTAGGTTTACATTTGAAGTCGTCATGAATTATGTTGAATGTATTGAATGAGGTCACTGGTTATTTTATAAAATAAAGTTGATTTCAACATAATCGAATTATATTTTAGTTGTATTACTATTATTTTTTTAATTATTGAAATTTGTTAAGGTGTCTCTAATGATTTTTTTTATGTTGTCCATTGTCACCCTTATTTGTACATATTACTATTTAAAGTCCTGAAATAAAAAAAAGAATAATTATCAATTATTGTTATCTTTATAGAATAGTTAGGTAGATAGTTTGTTGTAAGAATTTGTTTTTATTACTAAAAGTAAGTTTGTGATTTTAGATGTTTAAAGTTTGTATGTATTTTATATGGTTTAGTTTAAATAATTATAGGTGAGTGTATGAAGGTAAGAATAATAGATTTTAAGAAATGTGTTGTGAATAAAAATATAAGAGGTGGTTTGCATTGAGTTTTACCTAAAGAGAAATAGGATAATGTGTTAACTTAGTGGACATCAGAGAACAAATAAAAATTAAAAAGTTTTGTTTATCTCCAAGAAATCACCTGAACCATCGATCTCTCTTCTTTTCTTATTCTACTTTTCTTCTTCTTTTACACAAAAATAACCCTAAACATGTCCTTCTTAATTCTTTCATGAAATTAATACTTCTAAGTTAGCTAATGAAGCTTTGTAAAACATCAATAATAGAGTGGTGATTAGGGTAAGTTTTCTTAAATCTCCTTTCTTCTTAAAAAAAAAAAAATACATGAATGCATATTAAGACTGCATAGGAAAATGAAAATTTGGTGCCTTTAACTTTTTAGGTGATGATTGATGGTTAGGGTTTTAACCTTTAATAGATAAATGAATTTGGTTGTAAGCTTTCTCATCCTCTTGAAGATTTATCTATCTTAGAGTACAAGGAATTCAAAGGGATTTTAGTTTTACTTCAAACTAAATTTTCAATTATATTTTATTATTAACTGGTGGTTGTTGAATTTGGATCATGCATGCAAAGAAAGTCTTGAATTAAATGGGTATTTTGGTGGAATTATTGAAGTATTTAGGAATTCTAATTTTAAATGTATGTTATAAGGTTAATTTTTGTACTAATGAGTATAAATTGAATCTTAAACTTAATTTTAATTTTTTAAAACTTATGTTCATATTTTATTCTACATAGTAAGTTTGAATTAGAGTTGTATTTAAGAGATTTTTAGAGAAAGTCTAAAATTGATAGTTGATTAGTTCTTAAATGATGTTGTTCTAACCTTGTGAACTTAAGCATAATATAAGAGTGGTGAGTTTAATGAAAGTTTTAAGGGTGTGATATTATTATATTCTTAAGTTGGAATATGATGTGGATTGATAAAGTTATTATCCTAAATTGTTGTATTTACGTGTATATGTGTGCAACGTGAATAAATTGTATTTTACTAGATAAAATCATTTAAGTGATGAAATATTGTTACATTTTCCTATATTATATGACATGGTTTACTTGTTGAAAATAGTTTTTAAATGTGATAATCTATATTTCAATGTTTTAATTATTTGATATAGTTGTGCATAGATAATGTCTTTATACGAAATATTGATATTAAGAGGTATGATTATACAGTATTAATGAATAAATGATATATACTAGAAAGAAATGAAATCTTTCATGTGTTTGTAATTGTTAATTTTAATTTATGGAACATGGTGATATTAAAGGTATGTTTATGATATGTAGTTATTTAGGAAGTAAACTTACTTAGAATGAGTATAATATGATTATTGAGTTACAAAATATTTGAGAAAATGAGTGTTAAAAAATTACTATGATGTATGTGTGGTATCAATTAAGATTAAAATTATACTAAAATGGCACGCTTAGATATACCTTGAAACATATTTTAGATGTTAGTCTCAAATGTTAATAGTCAATATAGTATTCCAAAAATTGTTAAGTTTGGAATTTTTTGTTGTGTGCCTTTGGTGAGGTAAAGAATGAATTTTATATATGCCTTTGGTGAGGTAAAGAATTAATTTATGATATTTATTTACTTTATTTATTTGTGTCTATTTTGTAATGTGTTGATACGTGATTAAATGAAGACAAATTATTGGATAATGATAAGAAAAAGTTATATATTTGATTATAGAAATTTAATTCCATCTTTTTAGATATATGTACATATTTTACTTTATTTGGTTTTCTAAAACCCATGTATGTGCGTGTGTGTAGGTGTGTGCAAGCTTATTTTGTGTTTTTTTATTCTATTTTAAGTAATGATAGTGGGGTTGTTATAATGCTTAGTTAAAATAGCTAGGTGGTTATAGTTATGGAACTAAACATTAGCTTTCATCATTGTAATTATGTCTTCCAAATTGGACATCATTCATACAAACACTATTAGAAGCCTAAGATGACCATAATTAACTCCTACAACGACTTATGCATTCCTTCCTTAAAGGCTCTCATGTTCATCATACACAACATAAATGAACAAAATTTGATCATCTCACCACAACCCCTTTGACTTTCTTCGAATCACCAATGACACATCATCCATCACTAACAATCAACTTGGAATGTTTAATCCTACAAACATGTTTTCTAACCTTAGCATGCCCCACACATTTGGTTCAATGCAAGCCTTAACTTTACCTTACACCATAGTAACATCCGCTACTCTACCACCTCCTTTAATCTCACCTAATCTAATTTCTTTTACCATGACTCAAACAACTTCATCATGTACATCTTAGATACCCGTTACACACCAAAGACTATACATGGCGTACTTTGATATATGGGGTGACACCCTCAATTAGTTTAAATGGATACACTAAAGTTATCAATTTTTGGATTAAGACTCCTATACTAGAGCCTTGACACTTTGTTTTGGTTCTTCCTCAAATTAAAATCACCATGCACGGGGTATTTAAGTTTTGTCAACATAGTTCCTTCATGGACTCTCAAACTCATTTTGAGTGTTATTTTATAATAGGGTCATTAATCTTTCTTATTAGGTGATTGCATGACATTTGATGTGAGTTAGTCACTTAATGCCCTACTTGCATGCCAAGCCATGAACTTTGCCAATTTACTATAAGGCAATATCAAATATGTAAAACTTAAACAACCTCACACAAACCTATTATTTAACATTATCTCAACCTCTTTTTCTTTTTAACCTGTTCTTAACTTCTCACAAACCTTGTATTTACCTATCAAACAATTGCCTTTAACCTAATTAGAAGAATATTATGCCCAAAGTTTGTGCTATAAAAAATCATTTACCATATAAGTGTTCTTTAACACACTTCTTGTAACTTTTAGTCGACAAGGATAAAAACCCACTAATAGATTACTCCATACCATCCTTTTTTACACTAATTCGAGGACAATTCAACTAATATTCTTTCAATTTTTTTCCCTCAACACAAGTCACCAATCTCCTTAGATACTTACATCATCAAATGACACATTTATCAATTATAATCTCAATCGATACAAACAAACTCCAACAAATATCCTTGAACCCAAGTCACTCACACCACTATAGAAAGTGTTTTTAACAACGGTAAGGATATTACAAATAGTTCATTGTCATTATTATAATTTTCTCTTTGCAAGATATGTACATCAATGACTGTCAAAATAATTGATATTTAAAATTTTTTTAACGATGATTATTAAACGATCAATGTAAATAGATTTAATAACGATAAATTAGGAGAATTTATTATTGATTAAAAAAATAGAACATGAGAAATAACAATAATTATGATTATAATCATTGTCAAAAATAATAACAACAACGATTTTAATATTATAACTATCGTTAAAAATGAAAAAAACGATCACAATTTAATCTAGAACCGTCATCGTAAGTATTTTTATTATTGTATGAAAACTTCATTATTTTCACAACTTGCATATAGAAAACTCCTAAACAATGACATACGAATTATATTATTTTAAACAATATAGAGTTATAATACTTTTTTTTTTCGTCTGATCTTATATAGTACAGCCAATTAATGACCATTTTTTATTCACTTCACAAAATAAAAAATTAAGAATTAAATAAATTCAAATAATATATATTTAAAATTTTAGTTATACTAATAAAATTAATTTTAATTTTATATACAATGGTATGTATATATAATATAATTTATATATGTGTTTTTAAAAAGTAATGTTATTTTTTTTATAAGTATAACTATTATTTTATAAAATAGGTTTATTTATAAACTTATGGATGAGACTAACCTAAGTCTATTTAATCCACACTTGATCGGATAAAAGCAAAATAATATATTCGTTTTACGATTTTAGATTATCCAAACATTTCTATATTAATAAGAGAAGATTCAAACAGAAGTATAGAAAGAAGGAGATAGGTAGCCTTTTTAAGACTGAGTGAATAGAACATCAGAGTTTGACAAAAATAAAGGGACATTATACAAAATTATTGATAAGGAATTTTAGAAAAAATAAATTTCTTATCATAAATTATTTGTATAAACTTTTTTATGTATATATTTTTTTAACTTGTTATATCAATTTCAATTTGTAAAAAAATATTATAGAATCTTCATTTTATTATAAAATTATAGAATTCTGATGACTAGTTAGAGTAACAGAAAACGATATTTTCAAATTTGGACAAAAAAAAAAAGTAAAAATAAAAGAGGGTTAACTATAATATTTGTTGTTTATTAAGGCTATAATGACATCAAGATTAATTTTTTATATATTGTTATAGATAACAAATATGCAGATAATATGTCATGTGGTCAAATAGAAGAAATTACATAATTCCTCAACTCAAAATCAACAACTTAATTTTTATTTTTTTTCTTGAAAAACAATTATTTTTTTTTATATTTTTATAACTATTATAGATATTAATAACATAATAAAGGATCAAATAAGAAAATTAATATTTCAAAGATTTTACTAAAACATTTCTATAAAGAAAAAAATTGACCAAACAAAATAAATAACAGATGTTTGGTATATTCAATAGACAAAAGGAATCGTGATTACTCTGTAAATAATAGAATGGCATTGACAAATTTTCATCAATGAATGTGATCCACGTGGAATTAATTAGATCTATGTGATAGCCTTTGGATCTACAAACACCTCTTCATTCATGCATGCACATCCAAAAATAAATGCCACTAAAAATAAATATTGAAGAAAAAACATTGACAAAAATCTCTTCTGCTGCTATATTTGCTTTCCACCATTAATAGAAACCAAACCAGAAATGTAGCTAATGGCTGCAATCCAACACAAGATCAAGTGAAGAAGATGATGAGAGAGTTAACAATTTAACATTTACAAAATGGATTATGAAAGTGTCAAAAATAGAATAAAAAAAACAACACTTTAACCATCACCCACCCACTTCATGAACTTCCTCAAATCACAGAGATAGAGAGAGAAAGACACAAACGTGTGTTATTGTCATGTTCTTTGTGTTGGCAGTTTTCCTTCCTTCACCGAGAAACACTCCACAACTCTATCTTCTTGCTCAATCCTCTCCCCTCCAACCCAACTTCTCCTTCATTCTCTCTCTTTCTGCCCCTTTTCTTCTCCCTTCCATAAATTCACGCACACCCATTATATAATCCGCCCACACAGATCCAAATTTCTTATCTTTTTCACAGTTCCATGCTGATTCCCCAATTGGGCTATCCAAATTCAAAGCATTACTTTACTGATTAACGCGACCTTTATTCTGTGTTTGTAATCCCAAGTTCCCGATTTTGGCTTTTTTCGGATCGAAATCTTCGACCCATGTCGCGACTCTTTGGTAGATGGAAGAAGGCGAAGGAAATGGCGTCGCTTTCGGGGTTTGTGCCACGTGGGCACCAGCGAACCGGGTTAAATTTTTGCCCGATTTCGACCCAGCTGAACATGGTATCCGGCCGCCGGCGGGGGGCTCAGGTGGGGGTTCAGGAGCGGTATAAGTGGGACCGCGGCGGGTCGGACGACAACCCGACCCGGAAGATCCGGGCTGAGGCTAATTGCCCCCGTTGCACTAAAGACATGAACCTTGTGTTCTCTAATCGCCACTTTCCCACCCCACAGAGTGAATCGAATTCTGAATTGGGTGGTGAGGGAGAGAGAGAAAAGGGTTACCAAGCGGTTAACCTTTGCCCAAGTTGCAAAACTGCTTATTACTTTCGCCCTTATGACACTACACCTCTGCAGGGTACTTTCGTGGAGATTGGTAGGGTCAGTAGTACTAACAATAATGGTGTTAATAATTTAAGTGGTAAGGGACATTCTCCTAGGAGGATCACACATGGAAAAGGTGGTGGCAAAGAAGGTGGTAGCAGTACTAGTAGGGCTAGTCATGGAGGAGAAGAATCTGGGCCTAAGAGTAATACTAATGCAAGTAAATGGCTTGAAGTGTCATTGTGGGAGACTTTGATGTCATACAATGGTGGTGGTGGTGGTAATGGTAGTAATGGGGAGCCACCTGAGTCCTGGCCACCAGGTGGTAATGGTAATGGGAATGGGAATGAGAATGGGTTGGCTGTGCATACTCCTCCAGGCCCACCTTTTGCACCTGGGATTAATGTTATCCGGGCTACTGGGCCTCGGCATGGCGGTTCAGGTGGTGGTGGTGGCGGCGATGCTGAGAAGACTGCCTGGGGAGGGTCTAATTTGGGGAAGGATTTTCCTTCTCCAAAGGAGATATGTAAGGGTCTTGACAAGTTTGTTATAGGCCAAAAGAGAGCGAAGAAGGTATCCAGTGTTTTTTGAGTTTGTTTGTTGTTCATGTACATGTGTCAATTTACCCCTTTTGGATAGTTTAGGATGCAGAATGAGGATAGAAAGAAAATTAGTGCAAATGTATGTCTTTCTATATTCATTGTCATGGCTTTGAGTTTGACTCCAATGGTTTCTTTTTGTTCATTCATTGTATGTCCAAAACAATTAAACTTGCTGATATCTTACAAGTCACTGTGAATGCATTGTTTTGACAATGGTTTATGTTTCTGTTGAAGGTGCTTTCTGTAGCTGTTTATAACCACTATAAAAGAATATACCATGCCACTGTACAGAAAGGGTTAGTTCTTTTACTACCCCTTTGGTGGAATTGCAGCCGATTCTTTTGTTTCCTTATTTCCCCTCTTTTATACAGATTTCTTCATGTATGAACCAATCTATATGTCGTGATAGATATATGGGGAATTTACCAAATGTCAAAATCATAGTTTGTTCCTTCACATTATCTATTTGCTATGATTGAATTGGTGGAGTTCAATACTAGGTCAACTGTAGATTCAGAATTATTAGATGATGACGATAATGTGGATCTAGAAAAGAGTAATGTTCTCTTGATGGGTCCAACAGGGTCAGGTATGACACTCATTGACACTTGTTTATTTATTTTTTTCTTATAAAATGATAATTAGCTGTGTCCCCAATGCTTGCTCTTTTTATATCTGCATCTGAAATTACAATGTGCGTGCTATGCTAATCTAAATTTTATCAAATAGGGAAGACATTACTTGCTAAAACACTGGCTCGATTTGTGAATGTGCCATTTGCCATTACTGATGCAACAGTCTTAACACAGGCAAGTATGAATTCATCAATGGGGTAAGGTTAGAATTTGGAAAACATAGTACGGCATAGGCAAGTAAATGATGCAAATTTATAAATTTTCCTGTGCCAAAGATCTGAATTTTTTTCTTATTTTAGACATAGGAATGTATTCAGTATGTTGTGTTGGACGCAATTGTTCTTCTTTTTCTGCTGAAACTTTGGGTATTCAGTATTAGTAACTATATCTGATTTAGTTTTGTAGTTGTCTCATTTGTCCTTGGACAAAACTTTGTTGTTAGATCTAAAAGAGGATTTTAATTTGCAGGCTGGTTATGTTGGAGAAGATGTCGAATCAATATTGTACAAACTACTTGTGGTATGTGTGCTGTTCTGCACAATTATAATGTTTTATTAGATTATAAATTCTTTGTCTTCTAGGAATTGACCTGTTTATCAATTTTCAGTGTCCTAGAGATTCTTAGGTTTTTCTTTTCTATTATCACTTATATTGTACAGTTGATGATGAATGGATTTTCTCATAATAGAGTTTGTTACAGTCAGGAAGCTTCCTTGCTATATAAACTTAATTGAAAATGATAAAGGTCAGCACAAATCTTTAGCAATTTATATTAGTTGTAGACAAGAAAATATTACCCTGTTCCCTCATTATTTTGTTGATATCTATCTTCTTATACAGTAATCAATAACTATAGACTTGTGTTGTCTAGTTAGAAAATTTCTCAATGATAAAAATTAAAATGTTCTTAATTTTTTCCAAATTTTAGTCTTTATATCCTTGTATGTTATATAGGTTGTTATCTAGTGAGATGCTTGTTATGTTGGATTTCTTCCCTCATTGGTATTATGATGCATGTCAGGTAGGAAAGCTAGAGTTTGAATCTCCTCATCTACTGTGGTTATGTGCAAAGATTGTCCTTTTTATCTCACTTGCTATACCTTTCTTCGATATCATTGTAATACTGGTTAATTTTTGCAATACAGGCAGCAGATTTCAATGTTGCAGCTGCTGAACAAGGAATAATTTACATTGATGAAGTTGACAAAATAACTAAGAAGGTTTCTTTGCTAATTTAATTTGATAAAATTCATACTTCTAACCCCCTAAAGATTTTAAATGTTATGGTAAATATTGCTACAGGCCGAGAGCTTAAACATCAGCCGCGATGTTTCTGGTGAGGGTGTTCAGCAGGCATTATTAAAGATGCTGGAAGGAACTGTAAGTAAAAGATCCTAAATGCTGTTATTGATAGCTGGTGTATTTTACTCTCATCTATACTGGAACTGAAATCTTCACTTTTACAAGCAATTTATTCACATATGTTCTCATAGGTATTTCATCTTGAGTCTAGGGTATTTAACTGGTAATTGATTGGTAGTAGCAAATAGCATTGATACACTAATGGTAATTTCAAGTATTGAGGACTGAGTTGTTGGAACATGAGTAAAATGTGCAGTTTTTACCAAGTAGTCTCTTGTTAAGTGAAAAAGATGCCCATTTTATTTACACCATCAAAGCACCCATAGCAATACTGAACAAACATTGAATTATCATAACATCCTTTTGCCTAGGAACCCCATGGTAAACAAAATAATGATAATAAAGAAAAAAATTAGAATTATTTGAGGTGAGACCAAAATTGCTCCCTGATCTGTTTAGCTAGTTTTATTTGGTTCTATGATTCTAAAACTGTATATTCTATAGCCCTTTTTAGTGACTGTTTTTAAGATTCATTCTAATATTAGATTTATTTGTACTTTTGTTTGCAATACAAATGCAAGTTATCATATTCCAAATTCAATAGTTTTTATGTAACATCACCTTTCTGTTTTGTGGAACCTTTTCATATTTTCACTTATTAATTGATTATTTGTTCTGAATGTTTTGAAGAGGTAGGTGCTAAATTGTTAGTGCCATTCTTACTTGCAGTATCCTAAACTTGTCCTTATTTTTTATTGTCTAGAAAGTAAATGTTCCTGAGAAAGGAGCCAGGAAGCATCCAAGAGGGGATAACATTCAGGTATATTGTTTTGGAAGAATAACATCACCTATTATTTTATTCATGCATGCACCAGGATGTGATTACACAAATGTTCTCATGTTAGTTTCACACCGTCTTGAATCCTATAATATCCTCTTTCTCCATAAACTAGAATAGCTATCTTGAATTTTAGGAGTTATTGTTGAACAAGAGCGTTTTTGGAATTTTTTTTCTTCATCTCTTATCTCTTACAATCTATCATTTTTATCTTTATTTGTAAATTGAATTTTAATATTTTTCAGAAGAAATTATCATCATTAAAATTAACCTTATGATATAAATTGTTTATTATGAATTTAAAATAATTTTACATGTTAAAATATATTTATTTCATACAATTTTTTATATATTAAGAATATAATTTATATATTGAAAAATTATTTATTTATATAAAAAAAAACATTTATAATGTGCGTTGCCCATTCTAAAATACTACTTCGTGTATAATTTATAAACATGTTTCTGTTGTTATGATTAATGTATCCTTTTTTTTTTTTCTTATTGGAAAAATAATGTAAACAAGAGAATGGTACAATGGGCTCGTTCGTTGGTTAATAATGATGAACACCTTTGCTTTAAAAGCTACATAGATAGCTGGAGTTTCTTTTTAAAACTCTTGTTTCTCCCAACATAGTACTTTTCAATAGTCTGTCTATGTGGGCTAGTTTCAGTCACCTAGTGGCTAGTACAGTTTGCATATAGCTAGTAACACTTGTTAATTCCTTCAATAATATTCCATTAATTTTTTATCTTATGCAGATGGACACAAAAAATATTCTTTTTATATGTGGTGGAGCATTTATTGATCTTGAAAAAACCATTTCAGAAAGGTAGATGTTTTTGGCTATTGTCTTGCAAAAGTATTTACTTACAAATCATAGATGCTTTACATATGCGTTGGTTTCCATCGGAGTATTCACTAACTTGTATTATTTATCAAATGAACCAGACGACAAGATTCTTCAATTGGTTTTGGAGCACCAGTTCGTGCCAGTATGAGAACTGGTCGAATAACAGATTCTGCAGTAACATCATCTTTACTTGAGTCAGTGAGTATTGCTCTTATTATCTGAAATACGGATCTCCTTTTTTTATAATTGAAGCTTGTAAGTAATGCATTTAAGCTACCATGTTGGTGTGTGCTTTCTCCTGTCCTCCAACACCAGATAAAGACACAATAGAAAGATAATGAATTGTTGTAGCTGATAACTATCATACTGAGACTTAAATGTTGCATTTAATACTTTCCAGGTGGAAAGTGCTGATCTTATTGCATATGGCCTAATACCAGAGTTTATTGGACGATTCCCCATCTTAGTCAGCTTGTCAGCTTTAACCGAAGACCAACTTATGATGGTATTCTTACCATGTTTATGTTATCTTTTGATCATATCATATCTTATAATTCCCCATTTCTCTGAACAATTTAGTGCTCAAAGGACTGATTCTGCTTGCCTCTTGAGTGGTGCATCTTATGATAATTATGTTCTGTCATTTATGATTTATGATGCTTTCTACAATTATTAAAGGCTTGAGAATCCATATGGTTTTTCAGCCTCCTAAAAGCTTTAAATCTTTATTTTTCTCTCAAGAATAAGGTTTTTTTAATACATTTAAAAATGAACTTCAATATTTTTATAAAAATAATAATAAATTTGATGAGGAAAAGAACATATAGTCATATGGTCTTTATGCAAGTGCATGGTTCATATTTAATAACATGGAAGCCAATTGGACTTTTTATAAATTTGAATGACTACAGTAGGAACTTATGATGTGGGTATAAAATGTACAAGGAAAAGTCAATATATGTGTATGTCACAGAGAGAGGAATCTCAGGGACAGTCTCTTCTATTGGTCGTTTGAAATTGCAATTTTTGTTGGTCTCACATCGTATTTAATAAACTTCTTGATTTTGTAGTTTTGTGTAAATTTTAATCAATGGTAAAAAGTGTTAGAAAGGGTGTTTGACAGGAAACTCGAGCCCAATTATGATAATGAGAAACGAATGGGATCACATGTTGCACCTAACTCAGAAAAAGCCCATCATTTGAAAGTATACTCTAGAAGGAAGAAAGAGAGTTCAAAAGACGGAGAGAATTAGTTAGTGAGATGGCACACAGTACTGCATTTGCAGAAGGAATTCTGTCAGCATATTCTGTTTTACCGCCTGCTTTTATAATAGAACACTAGGGGAATAAGGGAAGGCAAACAAGAATATTGTACAAGGGTGGTTAGGAGGGTGTCTCTCTGGATAGGAGCCATAGGCTCTGGTTTATCTTTCTCATTGGCTGCAATAACTGTGGTAGATTATCTTTTTCATCCAATAATACAGTTGCAGTGAAATCCTTGTTGGGGTTTCCATCAGTGGCTCGGTAGAGTGTTTAAGTGTTTGGTCCTTCCTCTTTAATAGCTAGCTTTTGAGGGTGGGTTCCCCAAGTACTTGATACATAGCCATAGTTCTTTTATTGTGTGACTTCCCTACGGCTATTGTAACTTGGGTAATTCATATTTCTTCAATTGCCTGACTTTCCTAGAATTATTAAAACACCCATATGAAAAAAGATGGCCTCTTTTTATTTGACGTTGACACTTTTTGTTCCTCTCTTTTCAGTTACAGTAAAACAATTGAAACGCTATTGGGAAAGTAGAAAAGATTTTGAACGATGGGAATCCCTTTGTTTCTAGTATATGTTACTTCATATTTAGATTTTGCAAATATGCTCATATAACTAACTATTGGGTTTGCAGGTCCTTACTGAACCAAAAAATGCTCTTGGCAAGCAGTACAAGAAATTATTTAGCATGAATAATGTAAGCAGCTCTCTCTGTATGTGCCTCTGATGGTGTGTACTTGTGTGTCTGTGATGGTATAAGTGCCTGACTCTGTGCATGTGACTACTATTTGGTGTGAAAACCTGAACTCTTGTGGCCACCAGATACATACATTCCGAACTAACAAAAATTTAGGCATACTGAGAGCAAACTGTTCAAACTTTAAATTGGTTAAAGGGATTGATTTAATGATTATCCATGACAGACTTTTCTAAATTTCTAATGACGAACTCCCTTCATATATATTTTGTTTCAAGTTTGTATATAATTAATCACCTAGGCTCCCTCTTCCTATTCTTACAATGACATAAAAGTATTCCTTAATCTCCTTATTTTTTCCGTCTGTTGATGATGCCTGGAGCCTGTCTCAAAGCCATTTTTGCCTTCCTATATTGGAACCTGACACAGAAGACTGACCAAAACTAACCTTGGTTGATTTAGCCTACAACTGTTTTTGGGCCATTTGCTGTTTCTTCTATGCTGGGTCAAATTTGTCAAGTTGTTTTTGCCTTTTCCTCAAAATATTCAAATTCCTGTGTGTCCATTTGTTAATTTTTTTTTTTTTTCAATTAAGAGTGTAAGTAGCTTGTAAAGTGGACACAAGGAAGTCTATTTATCTCAAACTTTACCCCTACTCTCCAGGTCAAGTTACACTTTACAGAGAAAGCTCTAAGACTGA
>Ga0209700_102663_pt1 | contig 35731 bp, 15 predicted proteins | sample SiratroredBW_FD_187528 | JGI IMG/M metagenome (GOLD analysis project Ga0209700, IMG submission 187528) | Root nodule microbial communities of legume samples collected from California, USA - Siratro red BW (SPAdes) (version 2) | ecosystem: Host-associated > Plants > Roots > Nodule | place: USA...
AAAAAAAAAAAAAAAAACACTTTGCAAAGAGAATCTTGTTTCGGAAAATTCTTTCTAGGATATATTTTGTGTTTTGAAAAATTTGTTCTAGAATTCTTCAAATTTCATCAATTTCTTTTATTACTAGCCTTTTAAATCAATTTATATTACAAGTTCATCCTAAATACTTAATTATTAAATAAAAAAAAGAAGTTGAGGGCTTCAGATAGAGGAAATTTGAAGGGAGAACTTGATAGTAAAAATAAAAAAAGCTTTTACTTGTTATGAACCAATTAATTGAATTAAATAAACTATTTTTACTTGTTATATGAACCTTTATTAAAAGTTCTTTTACAAACATTCATTATAAGTTATCCAAAAAAATATTATTTGTTCTTGAGATTTAATTATCACGAAATTTGTACGTAACCTGTACTTAGTTATCTGGATTCAATTTGGTTTCGGTTTGCTCACCTTTAAATTATAAATACTGCATTTAACACTTCATGTACGAACTACTAACACACTTTGAAAGCAACGCATTACAGTGTTTTTCCTCTTTCTTTTCTATTACTCATTTTATTTGTTATTTTTCTTATAATATCACCATGAATTTATTTTATATATATATATATATATATATATATATATATATATATATATATATATATTTTTTTTGTGTGTCTGGTCCTCTCTTTTTCTTATCACGATCTTTTCCAAAGAAAAGTAAGATACGATTTAGAATAAAGATTTTTCTTTTACTTAGAAAGGTTTACCGACACTCACCTTTTAAAGAGCTTTCGGTTATTATCGAAGAAAACTCCTCCTGCTAGCCAAAAATTTACCAATGCAATAGCTAGTGGCAGGGTAAACTTATAGAACAATTTCTTGATACATATATTTAGTAAATTTTGCAATATTCAAAATTTCTTGAATAAGACTCAAATCTTGTGCATAGTTAAAAACCATTGCATGACATTAAACCACTAAAGTACTACGGTACTATGCTTTTTCTCTTCATCACACAATAATGTTGTCCAAGAGCATCTCGTGTATATAATAATCAATGATGGTCCAATAAAATATACAACACATCTATGTCACTTAGGCTGCATGCACATAATAAATGTTGTACGATGAGATTTTTTATAGTTTTAAGTTTAGCCTGGTGTTGCAGGCGTGCAGCAGTTGGAATGTAATATCACACTGATGAAATCACCTTTCTATAGTGCTCATGTCCATCCAAATAATATCATTACGCAGAACAACAAGACAATAGCAAAACCTTAGTACAATCAACAACATGGCACATATTGTTTCAAAATTGATTCATCATAACAACTGAGGAATTAACCAGTTATTCTTCAGCATGTGTAAGTAGAAAAGATTACTGAAAAGAAGGGGTAAAGGCAATATTCTAAAGCATGTTTTTTTACTGGATTCCTAGTGTAACAACATTTGAATGTTAATGTGCATGAACCTGATTTTCTAGAATGTGATTTGCCATTGAGACTATAAGTCTGGAAACAAACCAACTCCTCCTTTATGAAATTTTTAAAGCAATAAATGATTAAAAAGAGAAGGTGAGGCTAACTACTGATGAAAGAGGACATTATGGGTCTATTGGTGGGCTCATATTGCTGTTTCTTTTTCTTCCTTTCTCATTACCAATTATTAAAACTCATTGTCTCTTGCCAGACAGCCACATGACTAATTTTTGGACAGAGATGATATATTAAGGGGGTGTGTGTGTGTAATGTATACATATAAGTCAAAATATATGCTGCATAAGAGGAGTGAGTGCTTTTGGTAGCAATAGCCCACCTTGTATTTCCTTCCCTTAAATCGCCAAAATTCTTTCCTAAGATCCCTTCTATACCTTCACAATACCACAGCCATGGAAACTTCCCAGCCTCTTTCTATTGAAAGCTTCTCATATAGTTGGTTGGTAAACCTGAGGCCATCATCACTAGAAAGCCTTGAAAGCTCTCTTAGGACTTCCCTTGATGCATCTGATGAAGCTTCTTTCATTGAGATGGACCCTAGAAAGCCACCCTCCAAAAGATTCTTTAAGAACTCTCAGGACTCCAAATTTGACTTCCCTATTTCACAGTCCCCTCTTGCTCTTGTCCATGCAGATGAACTCTTTTCCAATGGCTACCTCATGCCTCTTTTTGTTGAATCACTTCAAATGGGAGAATACGAGTCCTCTGACTCCAACACAAGCCCGGTTTCATCTTCACATGCACCAAAGAGTGAGGCTCCTACATGCCCTTCTAGATGCCTCTCCTTAAAAAGGTGCAGAACATTATCAAGGAGACTACTTCAGAAGTATCTCAATTTCTTAAGGCCTTTGTGTGGAAGACTGAGGGGTCATAAATCAAGTACTGAAACTGCTGCTAAAAGGGGTGTGTCTGTGAAGAACAGGAGATACTATTCAGATACATCCCCGCGAATTAGTGTTGCCCTTTCTGCTGATGATTGGCGTTACTCTTGTGATTCTGAAAGCTCAATATATGAGGCAGTTCTTCACTGCAAAAGATCCATTGGTAATGGTAAGTGCAACTCCAACATATTATAGATGTTAATTGAACATAGCTATTCCCATCATACATTTTTGGAGTTCTAACATTTTAATACTTTGTTAATGACAGAGAGAACGAGTTAAGGGAGCTGCAAAATGGAAGGGAGAAGAAGAAGATAAAAGGAAAGGGATTAAACTTAATCCACTGTCACTGTAAAACACAAGGAAAAAAAAGGATGACACTTCATTGTTGTCGCTAAAAGCTTTTTCATTTCTTGTGGAAGTTTTAACCATATTTTCAGTAGGTGGCATCTGATGGTTCACTGCTATTACACGCCAGTGGATTCAAACCAATTTCAAAAAAAAAATATGGAAAAGAAAGAATAACAGTCACATGTGAACTGAATATGCATGAAGCCAAATTATCATGAGCCACTCATCCTGTCACTGTTCTCTTCTGCTTAAACGATAAAGGAATTTTTCACAGGAAAATTATATGTTGTTGGTTAGTCACTAGTCAAGCTTTTTGCACTCAAATTTGTGGAAAAATAATAAAGATACTGTTAAATTTTATTTTCTAATCTTGTTACTAAAACTGAGGAACCCTTTTACAACAGATATGATTCTATTCTGCTTCCCAATTTCAGTAATGTAAAAGTTCTTGAAATAATTGTATATATGATTTCAATCAGTTGGTTATATATCATTCACTAAAAGCTTCATTCTGTGAACACGTTTTGGAAGAGGAATTATCAATAATTTGGCTGCAACGTTAAGGCTCTTAAGCTTTCTATGATCGCAACACAATTATCTTTGATGCTACAGAATTACAGGAGTTGGAATGGAAAACCTTTAAAGATTAGTATTCTTAATTTTCAAGAAGCACCAAGAAACACAGTATGCCATTATTATTTTATGACTAAGGCGTCAAATTCGGACAAGAATATTCTTATCTATATTGTTCTGGAACATCAATAATTGCATTTTTACAAGATGATGACTGAAACATATAATTGTTAAACAATCAATGGTTGACTAATTTTGAGTAATTGTTGAGTTGAAATCAAGCTGATTTTGAAGTGGGACTCAAGTTTCTAATTTTTCATACACTAAAATGTGAAAAGAATTTTGAGGTGCATACATGTAATTTTTTTCATCTGCGAAGAGCTTTGATAAATATGTGAGATCTTATGCTGACCTCAATTATCACAAAATGTTTACAAATCATTATTTTATAAAAAAAATTGCAAATCGTTAAAAAGAAGGTATGTTATCATGATCTCTACAAAAATTGGAACCCATTTTTTTAATTTTCATAAATATAATTACAAAAGTGCCAATTTATTAAATAACTATAAAAGTTGATAATTATACGAAATTATGATTATTTAGGTTAATTATGTTTGATTTTAGGCTTATTTTTATTTTCATTGTATAATTGAGAATTATATATTATAAAGCATTGTAAACTTTGTAATGAGGATTAACTCATAAAAAGAGGAATTATGTTTTATACATGTTTAGATTTAAATAATTAAAAAAACATATTTTAGATTATGTTTTATATTTGATAATATTTTATTTAAGTTTAATTTTTTATTTTTATATTTAAAATAAAAAATAATTAACTAATACGAATATAATTAGAAATGATGAATGCAAAGCAATGAACACACCTATAAATTAACTTACTTGGATGTATAATGTATCTTACTTATATATGAACTTGTTAAGATTCAGGCACTGTATCATTGAACTGTATCTATGTACAACAAAGAAAATTACATATTATGAATTATGGAGTCAGTATAACAAGCATACAAGACTTCATATTAATTGGTTTTTTAACAGTGATTGGACAATTCCTTTTTATTTGACCTCATATTCATTTCATCCTTCACTACCTCGCATGATCGAGAAACCTTTTTTTTCAACTCTAATCTTCAAAAATGAAACACAATTGTTTGTCAAAAATATAAAATTTTCAGTATTTTCTTTTGCTGTGTTTATCATCTTCACAACAAACACTTGTAACAAAGACATAACCAAATGTTTGAATCTTTTCTCTACTACTTATTCTATAATTGATGGTTGTGTTTACATTAGTCTCCATATTGTTAAAACTTGTTACCTCATTAATTTAGGAATGTATACAGAAAATCAATAAAAAAAATTATATAACACTAAAGTAACCATTTAAATATATATATATATATATATATATATATATATATATATATATATAAAATAGGAATCCTTAGGTTGGAATATTCTTATATTTTTAAAAAAGTATCTGACCTTTTAAAATTCAAACATTGTGTTGAAATTTATAATAGGAATAGTTTTATTTATTTAATGTTGAATATTACAATTATTTGATGTTAGGATAATCTCTTATAGTTTAATACAAACTAAGAAGATGCATTAAAACCAATAAACACCTTTTAGAATAATCTTAGAAAATAAATTCAATGTTTTTATCTAAAAAAAAAGCCTACCATTGATTCAAAATATCATGATTGACTGAATCAAAATATAGTGCCTCAGTCAAATTATGTTTTCACATATTGATAGTTTAGAGAGAAATTATAATAATAGATTATTAACTAGTGATGTAAAATCAATATTTCATAACTAAATCCTAAAAATGTAACATATCGATAGTTTAGAGAGAAAGTATAATAATAGATTATTAACTAGTGATGTAAAATCAATATTTCATAACTAAATCCTAAAAATATAACAACAACTAAAAAAGGAAAAACAGTTGCTTATAATATTAATGGTATTCAATTCTTGCTAATTCAATATAAATAAACTCAGAACATACTTCAAACTTAAATTACTGAACACAATCAAAAGTGTAACAGAAATAACAACACAGAAAAAAAAAATGAATTACTCTCTTGTTATCACAATATTTTTATCTTTTTTTGTAATTAATTTTTTTTTAACTCAATCGGCAACTCTTGATATATCAAAATTTGGAGGAAAACCAAATGGAGATATAACCAAGGTACAAACTTTTGATATTGCATCAGAAAGGAATTGGCATCCTTTGATGAAAAAAAGAATATTTCATATCAATTTATATGATATCTTTTTGTTATCACTATTCTTGTTTTTCACTCATTTGTGATTTGCATGTTCTTAAGCCTTTGACAGATGCATGGAAAGAAGCATGTGAATCTACATCTGCTACTAAAATCGTGATTCCAAGTGGGACATATCAAATGACCATGGTAGATGTAAAAGGTCCTTGCAAGGCTCCTATTGAAATTCAAGTTGATGGAACAATTAAAGCCCCTGAGAAACCAGAGGATGTTGGTGGTGAACAATGGCTCAGGATTGGCTATGTTAACGCCTTAACCATGTCTGGTAATGGAGTTTTTGATGGTAATGGCGCATATGCTTGGACACAAAATGATTGTTCAAAAAATTTTGATTGCAAACTGCTTGGCATGGTAAATGAATATTTTTGTTGAGATTCATATAAAATGTAACATAACTTGCACATTTATCAAAAATAGATTTTATTAACTTTTCTATTCTTTTATCAAATGTCCACAGAATTTTGGTTTTAATTACATCAACAATTCAATAATTCGCGATATTACTAGCAAGGATAGCAAGCACTTTCATGTGAATGTTTTGGGTTGCAACAATTTCACATTTGATGGATTTAAAGTTACTGCTCCAGCTGATAGCCACAATACTGATGGCATCCACATTGGAAGATCCACCGGTGTGAATGTTATTAATACGAACATAGGAACAGGAGATGATTGTGTCTCACTAGGTGACGGTTGCAGACAAGTACTTGTCCAAAATGTGAAATGTGGACCTGGTCATGGTATTAGTATTGGAAGCCTTGGGAAGTACAAGGAAGAAGAGCCTGTTGAAGGTATTACAGTTAAAGAATGCACTTTGACAGGAACTGATAATGGAGTGAGGATTAAGACTTGGCCTAGTGAGCCAGGAACAATTACAGTTACTGACATGAAATTTGAAGATCTTACTATGAATAATGTTTCAAATCCTGTCATCATAGACCAAGAGTATTGTCCATGGAACCAATGCTCCAAACAGGTACTAGTAATATTTCATACTTTCAGAAAATATGGATACATAATTTGTAGAAAGAAACTAATATCTGATTTTATCTTGATGACAGTATCAAATTATCAAAAAAATAATTTAAATTATCATTAATTCTGTTTATTTTATGTTTTATGATAGTATCAGATTATAATATTTTTATTATTATTGTTGTGATGTTTCAGCAACCATCAAAAGTAAAAATAAGCAAGGTTTCCATCAAGAACATTAAGGGAACTTCAGCAACTAAAGAAGGATTGATTCTTGCTTGTAGTAGTGGTGTACCATGTGAGGGTGTAGAGATATCTAATGTGGAACTCACATATGATGGAGCTCCAGCAATAGCTACATGTTCTAATGTCAAGCCAACAATATCAGGAAAGGCCCCTGCCTGCACTGATCCTAGTGTCAAAAAAGAATAATTTAAATTTGTTTAAACAATTTATGTATATAATATTTTATTTATTTCAAAGGTAAGAAAAAGCATCCCATTAAATGAGGAGAACAATGAAATAAATTAGATGTAATTTGAATTGTAATTTTGTTAATACACATTTGAAATAAATCAAGGTACATGATTATTATGTACCTAATTATTCTTGAATAATAAAGGACATTTTCCTATTCTTATAAATCTCTCTCACTTGTAATATGTCTAAAACTCCTATCAATATTTGATGTTAAACAAAGATTCTTTTGAGTACGTAAATTATAGGTGTAAGTCGAGAATATATAACTTTTTTTCTTGTAATAATGCACTTAATTTTTTTTCTTGTCAACCATGTTTTCCTATCATAGAAATTCAATGAACATTAAATTTGGAATCAAAACAGTTAGGCGTTATTGTAGCGCAACTCTTTAATTCTAATCTTATTAAAAAAATATTAAGAATGATTTCACACAATAACTGATTACATTCTTGAAGTATATTGTTATTTTTAATGTTTAAGTAATTTAATTTTTTAATTTTAAAATGTAATTAAAAATAAAATATAAATATATGCAATATCTGAAGGGAAAAATCCTTTATATATATATATTTTTTTTTTCACACACTTATGATATCTTATTGTTAGCTATAAATGTTATTAATTTTGTGGAATTTTTATCAGTTTTTAGAATTTATATTATGTATACATTTTATAAGTTATATAAGAATTTCAAAATAGCAGCTGTCATGCCATGTACGACTTCTTTGTGGCGTTTTCGGAAACAGTGCCCTATTCAGATTTAAAATGTTGATATAAAGTATATTTAACCTCTTTAAAAAATTTATATATATATATATATATATATATATATATATATATATATATATATATAAATTTTACGACTTATTATGAAGTATGAGATGATATCTTATTTCTTTTATCTTCGTGATGAGATATAATATTTTTATCATATAAAATGAATAATTTTAAATCAATTTTTTTTTCCTTTCAAAAATTAGATTGTTTTTCTTATTTGTATTATGTAATTAAATTTTAATTAACTTACTTAATTGTTTACGTTTTTGTCTTTATAACTTTATTTTATATTAATAATTCTATTAAACTACATGAAAATTGAATTAACTAAATGATTATCTTGATTCTTTTATTTAAAATGTCCATATCCATATGGTACAAAATGACATATAGTAATACTAACTATCAGTATCAAAACAGTAATATAATAATAATAATAATAATAATAATAATAATAATAATAATAATAATAATAAGTGACAAAATATGATAAAAACAATAAAAATATTATGTTTCTATAAAAAAATAACTACCTCAATAAAATTGAAGTTTTTCTCATATTTCTCATTAATTTAATCTTTTATTTAAATGTCAAACATATTATTATTAAGATATATCAATTCAAAAAATGAGCATACACAATAAGAAATCAGACAATTATGTAATGGCAGAATGTCTATTATAAGCTACTCCGTATTATCAATTTTTTGTTATTTATATTTAGATATATTTTTTATAATTAAATAATTTATTTTTGAGTTATTGTACATATAATCAAGAGGACTACCTTTCTTAAAAGCACGACTATTTGCATTACACAGTTAAAAATCTTGTTCATGACTTGAGAAACAGGATTTAAACATTATTTTTAATCCAACAAGATAATAAGTTTATGTGTATATCTTCTTATATATTATAATTTTTTCATATATTGCTTCTCTAATTTATTTTTATCGAATGTGTAACTTTTAGTTCATTTTGAATTTCTAACCCATTGATGATTTTAGCTTACATTTTTTTTTTTTTAAACTCAACGCCAAACTAAAACACTATTCACTTCACATAAAATTTACACGATTTATCAACTGCTGAATAAAATATTTTGTTAAAAGCAATAGATAGATTCTTTGCCTTTTAAGAGGTATATTTCCTGGAATAGACGATCATATTTTTTTTTCAATCTATTCAGAATTCCTCTGAATGCAAAAGTTTCATGATATTTTTTTATATTCATTAAAAAAAAATATATGGCTGGTGTAGAAAACATTGCATGAATGGAATGGAGTTATTTAAGTTATTGTCCGTTCTGTAAGATATTTTTATGCAGTGCTTGCAATTTGCAGAAGTGAACAAACATTGAAGTGAAATTATTTGGTGTGAATTGGTAAACAGTTGGAAAGCTTGGAAGGTAGCAGCATACTTTATGTATTAATAACAGTTCCTTTTCCTTTCTTGGCTATTGCCAGCATATTGACAGGAACAACTTATTAACCTTGTATGTACTGAAATTTTCATATAGCCAAACATGAAAACGATACTCCTATGATGTTGCTTCTTGTTACCATATATTCATGAACCCTACAACTGGGGACCCTCCTTAAGATCCTTTTTATGGCAAATTCAATTTCCATGTGCTTCTAGTCTTCAAAATATATGCTGAAAATGAAAAATACCATACTTTTTGTTTAAAGTGAATTTTTCATCACACAGAAAGTTGAAAGCAATTTTAAAAGTTAGCAATATGGGTGTTGGCAGAATAAGCTGACATACATAATTGAAAATTTGATGATTCATACAATGTGTACCCAATTCTCTATTTCAAAATCTGTAATTCATTGCATTCAAGTCATTTTCGGTGTTGCGAATCCTAAAGCCACCAGCTGGTTCCCCAACCTCCTACATTTTCTCTCTTTTGTCGCAGCTGTCTCTTAAGAACTGCAAGAATATTTTATTGATTTAATCCCAATTTTTTTAATTTAGAAAGAGTGGTAACTCATCAGTTGAAGTTATGATAATTATCAATAAGTCAAATGGTTTAAGCGATTCTGGATTTTATCTCCTCAAAAATAATGTTAGGTTCGAATATTGTAGGTAAAAAAAAATAGTAGTATAATGTATAAAACTCTAAATAAATCCTTCATATAGATTAATCTCAACAAAATTCAATTCTATAAAATTCATATAATGAAACACAAAAAAAAAAAAAAATCTAAAATTAAGTTTACAGGTAGTCATACCGCAGGACCTTAACTCTTAAGTCACTCTGGGATGGTAGGACCTATTGGGACAAGTTCTTCCTCCACTCTAATAGGTTCTTCCTGTATCTTAATAAAAAAAATTTATACCGCAAATATTCTTGTATGACAACCGGATGGAGGTGTCATCCGGTTGTTAATTTTTTTTCAAATGACAACCGGATGGAAGTGTCATCCGGTTCTCATTTTCAAATCAAAATGATAACCGGATGAAACCTATCCGATTCTCATAGTCCAAATCGAAAACGGATTAATTTTTCAATTTGGATTATGAGAACCGGATGGGTTTCATCCGGTTATCATTTTGATTTGGAAATAAGAACCGGATGACACCTCCATCCGGTTGTCATTTGAAAAAAAATTAACAACCGGATGGCATCTCCATCCGGTTGTCATTTGAACAAAAATGACAACCGGATGACCTGTTCATCCATTTGTCAATTTTTTTCAAATAACAACCGGATGGAACTGCCATCCGATTGTCATACAGGAGTAATTGCGGTATGAAATTTTTTTATTAGAGTGCAGGAATAACCTATTAGGATGCAGGAAGAATTCGTCCATTGGACTTTAATGGAGCTTTGTTACCACTCTAATTGGGTTGGGGCAAAAACTTCCTGCACCCTATCAATTCAAATTTGCACCTCGTCAATTTTTAAAATATTTAAAATACCTCTGATATTTTATTTCAAATTCACAGGAACTGTTTTCGAAATAGGTTTCAAAAAATAGTTTCTGAAACGTAAATTTTATATTTCAAAATATATTTTTGAAATTTCTTTTTGAAAAATATTTTCTAAAACAAAAATTTTACATTCTAGACCACATTTTTCAGAACCTATTTTCAATAAAACATATTTCACAACGTAAAATATTTTCTAAAAATTTCTAAAAGAACCTTTTCAAAACATCAAATTTATATTCTGAAAAACATTTTTTGAAAATAGATTCCGAAAATATACATTTCAAAAGCTATTTAATTATAAATGAAGAGTGGGCATTTTAGTTATTTTAGCGTTAGCAATGGGGTGTAGGTTAAAAATGACAAGGTGCAGGAAGTTTTTGCTGGTTTGGTCTAATAAGAATCAGTCCCAACTTGAGAACTAATTGGGTAACTTGGTGGATTTCTAAAGCATATTAATGAGAAATTAATGAAGGAATATTAATATTATTGGCCTACACATTTGCTTAAAGTCTATTTGTTACTAAATGATTATTTTTATGTTAAAAGATGAACAAACTAGGAGGATAAGGAACAATAGACCCTTCCAACACATTCTCAACAACCTTAGCTATTTATCTTTTAACTGATATTTATTCCAACTACTATAACACATAAAGAGCTAGTCCTTCTTCCAGTAGTTCTTAATATATCACTTAAAAGATTGGGATTTGAATATGCAAAGTTAACCAAATCCCCCACTTTTTTTTTTGTGCTAATGTAATTAACATATTGTACTTTCATGAACTTTTACAGAAACATTTACATTGCACCTTTGTAGACTTTTGTAAAATTTATAGTTTGAGGATTAATATCATAAAACTATATACTTTTAGGAGGTGTTTACTCCTTTTCTTTCTTTCTTTTTCTCGGTGCTGATCGCTGTTAGGTATCCAAGTGTGAGTCTAAGTCCCACATTAAGTAGGAACGAGAAAGTTGAGCAATATAAGAAAGAAGACCCACAAACCCAATGCCTTAAAGTTTTGGGTTGAAGGTGGTGTCATTCTCTTATATGGTTTGGCTCAGTTCTCATTCTTGTTTGTCTCCCCGGTGTTTACCCCCTCGAATTATCCAACAAGTGGTATTAGAGCCGACGATTTGTTGTTAGGTATCCAAGTGTGAGTCTAAGTCCCACATTGAGTAGGAATGAGAAAGTTGAGCAACATATAAGAAAGAAGACCCACAAACCCAATGTCTTAAGGTTTTGGGTTGAAGGTGGTGTCATTCTCTTATATAGTTTGGCTCAGTTCTCATTTTTGTTTGTCTCCCAACAATCGCATCCGACATAATAGAGGAATATCTTAAAGTGCACGAAGAATAATATGTTCTTGGACATTTTATTAACTTTGAATCAGATTAGACAATCCTAAAAGTTTAAACTTTGAAGAGAGTATACAGATTTCCTCTGTTCTTCAATCATATTCCCTTGTGGCGTAATTATTCAACAGTATTACTCTTGACAATATATTTGTTCTGTTTTTTCCACAAGAACCTTCAAATGTTAATTTTAACATATATGGTCATTGGAAAATTTGATAAAATCATTGTTTTATAGTTAAGAGTATGTCATTTTAGTAATTCACTTTAGAAAATTCTCCTTTAGATTCTGACTTTACAAAACGTTATTCATTCATTTTAGTTTCTTTCACTTCATTTTCCATTGTTGTTTAGCGCAAAAAAAGGTCCAACATTTTGTAAACTCAAGGACTAGAGTGAAGATTTCATATAATTAGGAAGTAAAATAGTCAGCATTTACAGTGTCAGGGATTACTGAAGAAAAATCTAAAACTTTCACTCGTGTCCCTCACATGTCTCACCATCAAAGGTAATTATTGGTAAAAGTGTTGGTTGCCTCATTATTTTCTTACTCGTTTGAGACATCTAAGTACTCATGTAGATGATGAAGTACTTGACATATTGGAGTGTGTTCTTATCAAACAAGCTTCTAAACTAAATCATTTTTATCCGAGTTCACAAACTTCAAGTAATTTTCAATCTTCTTGGCATGACTCTCAAGTTCTAAAGGGAAGCATTTCTTATGTGTTTTTCGCTTTCTCTCACTTGTGGCAATGGCAAGGTCATTGGGAAAGAGGTCTTGGATGACAAAGGCATGTACTATAGTCGAGACAAGCACTGTTGTTACTGTGAATGTAGAAATGAGACTCAATATTACACTCAGAGACTGAGTTACAACATTTGTGACTTGATTTGTGTAGGTTATGGTAGCAATTGCTGCAGCAGTCATTGGAAAAGTGTAGGCCCACCATGAGATTGAGAATCTGCACAATCACACACAATGTGTCAGAAAAATCAACATAATGGAATAGCCAATGTTATAGATATTAACAAAGAGTGTAGATTACTTGAGTCCTCTGAAAAGATTGACCCGAACAGCCTGCAAAAAGCATATGAAGTGAAACCAATATTAGCCCTTTTTTCTGGACATGAAAACTTTGAAAAAAACTATTGTCCCTATGCATATTTAAGCACTAGTGAGACAAAAGCTTACCAGGGTGAGATATAGGAACATGGAAGTGAAATAGAAAATCCGTGATTCAAAATTAAAAGAACCCTGAATCTTAGCCAATGCTAGAGCAGCAACACTAGGTGGTGCAACCAAAAGAAAGAACACTGGATGGAGGTCCCTGGGGATGGTCTTATTTGTTGGAAGCATCTGTGAGAGAGTTACAAATATCACCATATAGTGTGCAAGTCCAATAGTAAAGAAGAAAATAGGCCCTTCTCTTAGGCCCATAGATGCACCCAATAAGGCTCCCACAAAATTTCCAACAATTGATAGCATATTTGTTGGATTGGCAACCTTTGAGAGCATCCTTTTGCCTCCAAACATCCACTGTCCATAGATTTTGAGCATAAGGAAGAACAATGGAATCATTAGAATGTACCAAACTGCATGTGGCAATTCTTTGACAACTGATGAAGGAACTCCAAGGGCTAAGAACAAGAGGGCTATCCATGGGGCAAAGAAGAAGTTAACACGAACTGCATGATGATACTCGCGGCGAACTGCTTCAAAATACAGAATTATTTTGAAGAGGTAGATGGTGAAAATAGTAGCAACAACAGCAATAGATATAAGCCATAGGATGACATTTATTTTCGGAGTTATGTGAAGAAATTGAGTGGAAGGTGACGTGGCCAATGCTTTCCATAGAATTGCTTGACTGCTAACTCCAAGACAAATACCAAAAGATGAAACCGGAAATCGAAGAAGGAATGGCCACTTCTTGTCCTGAGGAAGCACCATCTCTTCTTCTGAAGACTTCTGAAGGAGTAAATCAAAGTAAAAAGAATAAGGGTAATTAGGAAAAAATGGTTTACTTATTTCAATACAAGACTCAAATAGTTGCAACATTAGCAAAAACTGCATTGAAGGATTTCTAGGATGTGGAATATTTGTTACACAAGAAGAATATGAATGCATACCTTAGGAGTTCGTCCCTTTAGACCTTTCAATGCTTTCAAGAACAAATCAACAGGTAAAGACTTCTTAGTGTTGCTTAAGTTGTTATCCTCTTTGTTCAAGCTTTTGATACTTTCATGATTCGTAAAATTCACTGAGCTTGCTGCCTCTGGTTGCACACTGCCGTTTGGCATTGATTGTGGCTTGGAGTATGTAGTGGTTGATTGAGAAACTTCTTCAAAATTGAATGGCATGTCGATAGATACCGAATGTTCATGTTCATCACCTTGGCCTCCTGCTATTTTGTTTTCACTTTCCTGTTTTTGGAAACAAATATCCTAAATTTTAATCACCAAAATGGATGCAGTTATTGTATAATACTTCTAGTTTTATTTAGTTTCACCATAAGGAACTAATCTCTGGTAATTTATTTTCAAGTTTGCAAACTCACACTAATGATAACTAGTCTTACTTTGAAAGAGGAGAATTTTTTCACGTCAACAGTTTCAAAGTTGGCTGCATCATTTGATATATGTTGAACTAGTGATGGAACATTAGGCAAGCCATGCCCTTCTGTTTCACGGCTAAGGTTGTTCTCCATGCTAGGCCTAAACCTGAAAGAGTATAAAAATTAATGAGTTTATTGCATTACACATACAAATAACTATTTCAGTTACAGAGGCTCTAACGTTAGCATGCATCGATATGTTTCGAATCTTAGCCTTATTACTAATTTAGAGGATACCAATGAAAACCTTGGATAGAGAAAGAGCAGTGCTAGTAATATGCACTCTTGGATACTCTTCATTAGGTAAAGTAAAATTCATATGAATCTTGTACTCATACTAAGAACTTATGTCAAAGTGAGCCTATTCTCTTCTTATGAAATTCACCAAAAACATATATATGAATGAGGATTTGAACCTTTTTACACTCTGTATCAGAGGCACAGATATACAGCTCAGGAAGCAGAAATTTCACAAGAGAAGAGCACACGCAAAGGAAGTTAGAAAAATTCTGCTGAGGAAGCAACCATGTGCTTCTTGAAGAAAAATAAAGAGGTGGAGAAGGCATGCGTGAGAGATCATGAAAGGAGATTATATATAATGCAAGACTAAGGTGGCCGTAGTATTGTTGCAGCCATTACGTCAAAAGCACTTTACTAGTGATAACAACAGCTGCTTATTTTGACAAATGCGTGGCCACATTAAAAGACGAGTATGGAAAAATTTTGGTTGGTCAGATTATGTCATACACCATAGATGAGTCCATGAATACAGTAAAATAACCATAGAAAAAAAAGTTAAGGATATAATATAATTAAGCTTCAAATTTCTAGGTCAGTGTATGTCTCAATTTTGTAGCCATCACCTAACATTTGAGTGACGTCAGGATTAAATATAGTAGTAAAATGGAACCAAAAATTTCTTTTTTGAACAGGGTCTCACCACTACCACTTAAGCTAACCCTTATTAGCAGAGATACCAGATATTGTAATATTCTAGTATTTTCCTCGTCATCTCCCAATACAAACCCAAAATGGACAAAAAATTTAATCCAAGAGATAAAAAGAATAGAAGTTTTGTAACGGAAGTTGCAAGTAAATGGATATTAAAAAGGCTAAAAGCTTTACAATAGTACACTATATAATGCAGTGACATACATTACCCTGGATCACTAGGGACAATCTATTAAAATATAATAAATATTATTACTATATAATATATAGATTTATATACTTTTACATCAATACCAGAATTTGCTACAATATATAAGTTTATCACAATACCTAAATTTAAGTGTACAAAACATAATGTTTAATATATTTATATATAATTCTAGGAAAATAGGAGTGCAATTGTCCCCTCTCCTTTTCATTTGATCCATCAGTGCTCTACTATGTTTACTGAAGTTCAAATGTTGAATTAAAGTCTTATATAATGGATAGAAATTAATAAAATAAGTAACTTATACTAGAAAACCCATAAATCTAATATTAATTTGTTTATTATGTGTGATGTAAAATTTATGTGTACCATTAACTTTAAATTCTTTCCGTAATATTTGTATAAAAAATTTGTCAAGGTCGTACGCCAAAGTCTATGGGTTAACACCTGTCATCTTGCACTTGCACGCCAACAAAGGGTTAAAGAAACAAATCTTTGATATGTTTTTAAGTTGTAAATTGGTATAACCAATGAAATAAACATATTGATTTGGACGCATAATAGAGTTTTTATGTTATCGCACTATGAAATTGGGTTATCTTTTCCCAAACAGAAGAACAGAAAAAAAAAATAGGGCATGGTTTTTAATCTTCTCAGTTTACTTTACACTGTTTAACAATTAATTTTTAGCTTATAAAACTTTATCAATTCTTAAAAACTATTTTCTTAAAAAAAAAAACAGAAATACAAAAGAGATGTTTTCTCCTTTTTCGCCTTTTTTATATGCATCTTCCAATAGAAATCTTGAACAAATTTCTTTGTTTATTGAGTTATTACGTGTCATCTTATGCTTTGATTTTAATTTTAAGACTGAATTTGTATAATTTTTTATATTTAATCAATTAAAAACTTTCCTAAATAAAGTTTCAAAATAATATTAATAATTAATAATCTTACCATACATAAAAATCTTCCATAGTTTAAACTTAAATTTTTAACTATTTTCCATTTTCTAAATTTTAATTTCTTTCATTACGTATCTTATAGATACTAGTTACATTATTATTACTATTATTATAAGTTTAGCAAATAGAGATGTTATTTATGAAGAGAAAACAAATATATATTCCGTTGCATGGACACTTAGTAAACAGAAATGAGGAAATAAATTTGTTGGTAAAACACTAATAACTGGTAAATATTAACACCGTGGCGGTGGAAACGATTTGGCTAAGAGGAATACGTGGACGGCTCCAGAAAAGTCTTCTGCACATGCTGTGAACGCGATCCACAAAGTTTTCAGTAACAGTGGTTACGGTTCAGATTTTCAAAGAAGATTATGTTACAGGGTTGGATGATTGTAAGCATCATTTGCATGGGTGTTTTATTCTTAACAAAGGAGATAAACCCCTCATATGTTTGGAGTTTTGCTTTCAGATATTTCAGTCTTGGTGTTTTTTTTTTGGAAAATGGAAGGCAATTTAATAGGCAAAGGATTTTACGAATTCGAGTTCCAAGCTTTAGATATATCCGACAACTACTTTGAGGTGGTTCATGGAACTTGTTTTCGGGATACGTTGCGTGTATTCGCTTAGCCACGTAAGTTTGTGTCTCTATGAACTCACCAAAGGGCACCATTGGGTTTGACGTAAGTTTGTGTCTTCTATGAACTCACCAAAGTGCACCGTTGGGTTTGGGTGTGTGCCTTACTTCTTGGGTGTTGGAGGTCAAGTATATTGTTTTCAATTGCTAGGGTTTGGGTTTTCCGTCATTCTTTGATGAATGTTGAAAAAAATTAGAGGACTTTTTTTTTTTTTTCAAGATGTTGGTTGATGTGGATGTAGAACATGAGTTACCAACTCAAGTTAAGGTCGAAAGACAAGGATTTGCTCTGATCGCTGATGTTGAATATAAAAGATTTTCGGATTTTTGTATTTATTGTTAAATGATTGGTCATTTAATTTAAAACTATATAAAATATAAAGAATCATTTAAAGTTGCTAAAAAAAACATATAAAGAATCATTTAAGGTTACTCATAAAATGTAGGTGTATCATGTTGAAGTTGTCAACAAACAACAACCTAAAGAGAGGGTTAGTACTGAAGATGAAAATAGAAAAGTACAATCTGAAATTTTGATGAACTCTGAACTGATGTTTTAAAGTCTCTTTTACGAAAGATGTTAACATCAAGATATTATAGCATATAGTAATCCATTTGCGGCTTTGAACCCTAGGATAGCTAATCTAGGTAGATAGTTTAAAAGCATTGATCTTAATTTCGGTCATGCTAAGGTGATAGATCATATTAGTTTAACTTTGGTGGATGGTATTAATGAATAATTCACTAATCATGAAAATAAACATTGATTATTCTTTGAGTCAAAGATACGCGGTTTCTCCACATGCTTATTTTCAGGAATTAAATATTCAAACTTTTATGAAATCAATCCAAATAGGATTGTTCCTACTAGTAATGTCATTGAAGAATATATAAAATTGTTATCTGAATTTCGGGGAAATAGAATTGAGGAAAAGGAAAACTTCGATTTGATCACTCCTTTCAAGAAATAGTTTCGAAATTCTAATAAAGGATAATGGACAGGGCAATCAAAAGAAAAACCTAATGAATATTTTTTTTATGGAGTTTAGGATATAGTAAACTTAAACACTTAATTTTTTTGTGATAAGTTTAAGCCTAAAGGATGAACTATATTTTATTTTATGTCAGCATTTTCCTATTTATATGATAAGTTTGGTTACTTAAATATTAATTTTTTTATTACATAAGTTTATCTTACTATTATCAGTTAGGTAACACCTTCTAACACAATGTAAATGTGAAGTGAAATGAGAAGTTAAAATAATATATGGATGGCATGGGTACATAGAGGGTGAAAAGGTTGGTGAGTTGAATTAATTATACGTATAGGTGAAGAAGGGCATGCATGCATGTAGATGTGATAAGATAAGTGAGTGATAGGCATGCATTTAAATGGAGTGCTTATCGTAATTCTGAAAATGAGAGAGTCAACATGGAATCGCGTTTACTCCTAAACTAAACGAAGGAGGCAGTAAAAATCACGTTTCTTGCTGAAGTAAGTGAAGAAGAATGTTAGAAGAAAGACCTAGGTAATGTGGGTGAGGTTGAGTGCTGTGGTGCTAAACGCACGCCTTCCCTTGGTTTAAAGCAAACAAGAGTAAATGATTAAATGTGTGAAAATAAAAAAATAATTACAAAATAAAATAATAAAATTGTTACATTCTAATAATAAAATATGTAATTAATTATGTATTAATGAGAAAAAGAAAAGAAAAGATGGTTCTTAGCTGTGTTCGAAAACGATAGGCATAACGCGACAAAGAAGAAGTTTGGGGTGTCTGTCGGCTGATCTCACCGTTTACTCATACCAAACAATACAAGTTTGGCTGACCATGGTGATGCTACATGATAGTTCCCTATGCAAACTTTTTTTCTCAATAAAAAATCATTTTTTCAGAAAAATTACAAAAGTTTATAATTCATTAAGAGTATCTGTATCATAATATTGAAATTTTTCGATTTTTCTGTTGATTCAGTTTCAATTTTCTTTTTAATAATTCATTTTTTTAATATTGTTGTAAGATTAAATTATATTTAAAGTCTACTTTCTTTCATTTTACATTTTTTATAAAAACTTTTTTCATTTTTTCTTTAAAAACTAAGCTTCAATTCCGTTAGTCGAGACTGGTTCCTTTCATCAATTTCTTTAATAATGGAAACACTTTTTTATTTAAATATAAACATTGAATATTTGTATATCGAAACGTTAGATTTTTCTTATAAACTAAAACTGCTCGATTTTTCTTAATTGATTTTCTCATCAACACTTTTTATTTTTTTAAATCAAAATTGTCTTTGATTTTACTTTAATCAACCAATATTTTTAATTGTTCAATCTATAGCGTTTAAATTTTTGACATCAACAACCCATGACTAATATCCGTTAAAATCGTTTCACCAGAAAGAAATGAAAACTTTAAACTTTTGAACAATTACAATTAATAAATCTTCGGCCAGTAGAACCGTCCCAATCAATTGAATTAGAAAAGGTTAAGATCAGAGCGACTATAATAGCATTGACCATAATTAAAAATTAATGCTACCCTACTTTTTTGAGGCCCACAATTGGTTTTAGGTGAATTTCATCATAAAAATGGACATAATTTTATAAGTATGTGAGGAATTCATGGTAAATTCTTTCTTATGGGCATATGTGTTAAGTTTTATAAATTAAACTTGATTAATCACAGTATCTTTACAAATGAAAATGTTCCAAATTTGTAAAAAAAACAGTAAAAAAATAGAGAATACATAAATTAAATGATAAAAGGAAAGTAAAAGTAAGATATAAAAATACTTGAATGCAAATCATCAAAATACAATGGTTATGAAAATTGAAGTAATCCATCCTTCTCCATAACTTAGTATTTATGTGGGTGTTTACAAATTTCAACTGTATTACATAATACAAATTTAATATTTATAGAGTAAATATAATAACTATTTATAGTCTCCTCGTAACTGTGTTGTAACTTAATAACTTTCATTCGATATTCACCACTAATAATCTTGATATTTAATCAATTTTCATTCGATATTTACCCTTAATAATCTTGATACTTAATCTTCATCGTTTATAGCCTTACTTAATATTTATTTTCATCACTGAAAATCTTGATATTTAATCTCCAATATTAATGACATTTTGATCTAGATATAAAATTGTATTTGACAAAGAAGTTTTATTCGGAGGAGAATTATTCTTATTATAAAAAATAAATCCACTACTTGTCTCACACCTTTATTTTACATAAATCTTTCTACAACATCAAATATTGATAGAAAATTTGGATATATTATACTAGATAATTGTAAAAATAAGAAAATTTTTATTATTAAAAATTAATTACATAAATAATCGTTGTTATATTTGAATTTATTTCAAATATTTATTCAAAAAGGAATTAAAATTACAATTATAATTATAATTTATTTAATTATTCTACTTATGTAATAGGCTATAACTTTTTTACTCTCAAAGGAAAAAATATTTTGAATATATTTTGTTTAAGCAGATTTGCTTTATAATTTTTTTGTGATTTAGAATTGTGCAGGAAACGACATTCTCCATTGTTGTTGACTTGAATAAATAATAACTAATTTTACATGAAAAACATAAAACATAATACAATTTTAATATTTTGAATTTAATGTTAATTTATTAGTGATATTTGACTTTTGTGATAAGACTTGTGATAATAGAAAGAACATTTTGTCCTACCTTTCTCAAAGTATATAATATAAAATACTAACAAACATATGATTAGTGTATAAAAGTCATATAACAATCATAATGGACAATTATTTTCCAAAATATTTAACATTATTTACACATTACATGATTGAAGCGACCAATTTATGCGAAATTATTGTTCACGTTCAACATTTTAGAATTGGTAAAACAATTTTTTGAGTAATTTTAGAATTGTTCGCATTCAACATTATAATTTTGAGTTGATTTTTTTACCTAAATAGCATTCTTTTATTTTTTTATTTCTCTTAATAACACTATTTTTTAATCCGTCAAATAACATTTATTATTCTTTAATTTCTCAAATAATACTCTTTTTATTTTTCTTTTATCTGTTTTTTCATCTTTTTTTGTTTTTTAATGTTATATCAATTGTGTAATCTTTTATTTATTTTATATTTTGTTTTTGTACTATTACTTTAACTGTGTTGTTTTTTAAGAGTTGTCAAAAATTTTAATTATTAGTTGATTAAAATTAAATAAAAAAATATAAAATAATTGAATTAAATTTTCTTAAAAAAATTAATACAAATAGAATAAAATAGAATAATTAATAGAAAAAATAAAATATAATTTGTGTGAAACAAAACATAATCAATGACGAGAAGTAAACATTTCAACAATGTTGGGACATGTTCTCTTTATGTGTCCTTGCATTTGACAATGTAAACATTTTTTGGACTAACTTTGATGTTCCCTTATGTCCATATCAATTCTTATACGACTTGACTTAGGCCTCTTTTGATTTTTTTTTCATGTCTGAATTTGAGCATAGTATCTAACCAGTATAAGTAGGCCTGTAGTCTTCATCTCTAAGTTTACCAAATTGACCTTTGTAGACATGAGAGACTTGTTTCAAAGTGTACACTGGTGAAATATACACATCAAAATCGTGATATGTATGTTTGCATGTTACAAGCACATGGGAGCATGGTAGGTAACTTATGAAATTTCCTACCGTCACACCACAATTCGTGAACTACAAACTGGGTATCTTGGTCGTACTTCTCTTGTAAAATTTAACATAATTGATATAATTGTAAAAAAAATAAAAAAATAAAATAAAAATAAAAAAATGTTATGTGAGGAATTAAAGAATAAAGAGTGTTATTTGATAAATTAAAGAATAAAGAGTGTTATTGAGGGACATAAAAAAAATAGTGCTATTTAGGTAAAAAAAGTCATTTTGAGTAAAAATAAAATAAAAGGATGAGAACTTTCACTCTTTTTTTAAGAGATTTTTCACTCAAGTAAATTAAGAACAATAAAAATCATCTCGTTTAATGTTGATTCTCATTTAAATGAATCATTAATTGTTAAGCTAAAAATTCTTACTTAAAGCTAAGAATCTTATATAAATCAAAATTTTGTCTTGTAGAATTTCGTTCTAAGTAAAAATAATTAGTTCAAATAACTTTTATATATGAAATTAATATATTTTTTAAATTAATAAGTGTTATGTACATGTGTATATATAAAAGAAGAAAATGTTTAAAAATGTTTGATTAATGATGTAGGATACAAACTGAGTTAAATAAACAAATATATTGTAGGGTGATGAACTAGTGAAAGTTTTGAACACTAATTTGAGGATGATTTGGGATTAAATGGATTGGATATATTAATTTGCAGAGAAAAGAAGGGATAAAAATGGGGAAAAGTGGAGAGAGACTTTCTTCTTAAGGAGATTTTAAAGGAAAGTCATCTCATCCATATCAAATAACATATATATTTTTTCTTTTACCTTATTTTTTATAATTAATGTATATATAACATATACTATACATTATAAATTTATTATTATTATTATTATTATATAAATATATTTATATTATTATATATTATTATTATTTATTATTTCAATAACATTATTATATCATATTACATCATATTATATAATTATAACCAATTATGTTAACATAATACATTTTATATCATGATGGATTAATTATAATTATATAACATAATATAATAATAAAATAGTAAATAATAATAAAATTAAAATTAATAATATTTAAAAATAATTTATAAAATAATTTTAATAAAATTTTATTTTACATTATTTTTAATTATAATAAATTTGTAATCTTACAATTTTATCAATTAGAAAAATTAAATATCAATCATACCTATCACCTCACTTACAAACTTTCAACTCAAATTTTACCATATTTTCCTTAATCCAAACAAGTCAATCTACTTCTTCAAATCTTTTCAAATCCATACAAATTTACTCTTTCAAATCTATCTATCTATCCAAACAAAGTATTACAATTGTTAATAGAATGTATATTAAAGTAGAGTAGATTGTTAAACTAATAGGTATTGATAACTGATAGTTTATATAACATATTCTCACTTTTAAATAAGTTGATTATTTATTCAATCTTTGCTTTAAATATAAAAGTTAAAATATTTTACACTTTAATTCATATGTGATATTCTAAAAATTTTACATGTATTAGAACTTTTTCTTTTTGTATTATCCAGATAAAGTATGAATGTTTGAAAATAAATTAATTAATATTGAAAAAAAGTGTAATGAAGTGCAATAAAACTAATGTTTAACTAAAAAAAAAAAAAATCTCCATCCTGATGTGAGAATGGTTCTCGTCTTTCCCTTCTTTTTTTCCTATCTTCCCTTTGAGTCCTTGGACAATGGTGTGACTGTTTCTTATGTATGGAAGACATGACAAAACATTGCATTGTCCAAGGCATACAGAGCATCGTGCAATGTTCTTGTATCTATGTTCCTTAGAAATGTTTGGACATTAGAGTCAGATGGATCATGTCTTTCGATTTCAATTTTCTCATTACCTTTTAGTCTCTTGCTCTAATCTAACATTTTCCTCTCTCAAAGCATCCATTTCTTCTATGTTGTTTCTTTTTAGAATCTCTAGCCCTTGACATAATTCCATCATCATAACCACTATGTCCACCACTCGATTCATATGGTTTAGGGCAGAATATCTCTCTATTTATAGAATCCGGATTGGACCTTTCACGGTACGGATGCTAAAAGTTAAGGCCGCCAAACAGCCAATCACTACTCTAATATTGGTTTAGTTGTTAATAATCACCACGCTTGCTCGGTACGTAGCACTTGCCATGGAATGGATTTCTAAACATTGTCTAAATTAATTATGAGAGTAAATACTTTAGAATGAGTGGAAATGTGAAAAAATTAAAAAGGAAATTGAGTGCTTACTTTAGTAAATAAATAAAGATGCAAGTACAACTAATATGAAATGAGTATTTGACGTAAAACCTAATTTTAGCCACTAATAGGAGTTAGAATACAACACTTTCAAAAATGGTGCGTGTTGGAGTCCAATAACACCGCTGAAAAAGATATCTTTAGTTAATGGAGCAGAGTCACTATACACACTCTCATTTTGATGATGTTCGCTCCATCACTAACAAAAAGAAAAACACGTTTTTCGGTTAATGGAGTGTGAACATTTCACTACATATATTAAATCGTTTATCCTTCTCATTGGTACGTGAAAAATAAAAATAAAAAAGTTTTTCATACACAACTTAATGTAGTACGGTTCGACTACGTACAATGATTTTCTCAAAACCCGAATTAATTTTCTTCATCTCTTCTAGTCTTCAAATTTAAAAAATAAACAACACGATTTTAAGAAAATTACTTTAGTCCATTTATAACTTCTTTCATTGAACATTGATAAAAAAAAAAAAAAAAACTATGGTGTTTAAATCGTGTACTGTGTACTAAACTATACGTAGGACCCTTCCAACTTATGTCATAATGCACTTGATCATGAAGCTTCAAAAATGTAATAATTTAATCTTAGCAACGTTTGACAAAAAGAATTAGATAAAAAGAGAGACGCATACTTCAAATATTTAGGAATCACACCGAACATTCATTTCAAAGTGCGACGTAATTATGCACAGTATATATAACTTGAGATGGTGCTTTTGGATTTTTCTTTTTTTCCCCGTTAGTTGAAGGGGCTTTTGTGGTGCGTAGCCGTTCCTTCCACTTTCATGTATGGTCGTGTCTTTGTTCCACACTGTCGTACTCCACGAAGTTTGTTCGTACGTGTTGTGCACTTTAAGTTACTACTGTTTTTTCAAAAGTCTATTTATTATATATCAGGAATGAATTGAAAATGGTTAGGTTGGTTTTTAAATTATTTTTTTTTATTTACTTAAAATGATTATTTCTTACTTTTATAAAATGAATTTTAAGTTTAATTTAACTGCTCGAGATCCTTATTTGATTAGAGGTAATACCTTTTAATAATTTATAAATGGGTACAAATTTTACTTTAAGGTTGAGTTAGATTTAAATTTTAATCAAAACCTATTCTAACACGGTTCTTGGGTCACTTACTATCGGACTCTTATTTAACCACCTTTAAACAATATAATCTCATACATGAGTTGAAGTATCTATCTAAAAGAATGTGTTGAAGATTTCAGATCTCCTAAAGATAGTCTTTAAATAGTTTATAAATTGATACAAACCTTACTTAAAATGTTAAAAATCTCACGTAGACTATAAATAAAGCCTTTCAATAATTTTTTTATAAATTAACATATGATTTTTAACGTCATCCACACTCTTAACATAAGAATAAAAGAAAACTAAATAAAATATAACATGTTAAACATAATAAATATTGTCACGACAAATATTAATTATTGCAATACTTTTGAAACCTAAAATATTAAATTATAAGAAAATTAAAAATTATTTGAAGACGCAAGTGACGGTAAGTCAATAAGAATCTCATTAACAAAATTAGTTGATAATCTTAACTTATAAATTTTGAGTTGATAAATTAGTGTTTGTTATACTAGTTGATAAAAAGATACAATTATAGAAATGAAATTTGTGTTTATAAAAAAATATGTTGTTATTTTAATTATAATTTTATATTTTTTAAATAATTAAATTATTATTAAACTTTTTTAATATTTCTATTCATTTTAAAAAAAATTGTATATCTCTGTAATTTGAACAAGTGGTTTTATTTTAATGAGGTGATATAATAAGTATTAATCAAACTTAATTCTTGTTTATTTTTTATAAATTTAAATTTATTATTTTTTAATTATATTGATTTCTTTAATAAATTTTATTTATGTTTAATGTCAAATTCTTTTTAATTTGAACCGCATAAAATATTAAAAAGTAACTTAACAAATATTAAAAATGATACCATAATTAATTGTGCGAATAAGATTGAAGAAAGTAATAATAGATAAAATGAAATTAAAAATACTAAATAATTATATTAAAATATAAGAGATAACAATAAAAAAATTAAATAAGCTAAAAGTTATAAATTAGCTGAAGTAGTTTATTTTTAAACCAAAGGATCCTAAAATAAGCTACTTGAAAGACTTACTAAACATTATTCTAATGGTTTATAAACTAGTCAAATAGTTAGTAGTTAACTAGGTAATGTTCACAAAAGCATTAAATTGATGAATTTTTTCGTTGTAATTATTTCCAGTGTAGTTCTTTTCGGTATTTATTAAAGGAGTGTAAAAAAAACATTTTTATGAAAATGGATAATTTGTGTTATGGATATATGATTTCAGATAAAAAAGACATGTCATTGAGATACAATTTTAAATAAAAAACTATAATTGAAGTGACACGACTCTAAAAGTATAAAATTAAAGTCATATCAACACGATAGTATTTCAGTTCTATTTTTAATTTTTTCATTCTATATTTATGATACTAGTTTTTTTTTTTTTTCATTCCATATTTATTTAAAGTTGTGTTATAACAACGATCACTAATCTATTTTCATAAAAAAAATTACATCTTTAATAAATACCCAAAAAAATTGTACTTATTTAATGTATTGGCTGATGTTACCAAACACAATTTTAATGTATAGGAGATTTCCTAACATTATTTACTTCTTATCTTATAGAAAACAAAGAAAGTGGAAAATATAGAAAAAAATATATATCCTCTCGCATCCTCTCTTTCCTTGTTTGTCCTCCTTTCTCTTTTTCTCTCCCTCTCCCTACCTCCCTTTTCGACCCTTTCTCCCTCTCCCTCTCTCCGTCTCCCTCCCCTATCTCTCTGCCTCCTCTCTCCCTCTCCTTTTCTCTCTTCCCTCTCTCTCTCCCTCTCTCTTCCTCTCCCTCTCTCTCTTTCACTCTCTCTCCCTCTCTCCCCCCTCTCCCTCTCTCTCCCCCTTTCTCTATCCTAAACCAGCGTTTAGGTGATGTCACCTATGGTTCATGTCACAAAATATTTAAAAACTGTCACAATTCACTAACTCTGTTTTACTTAATAACTTATCACTCTTGCAATTAGTATCCCAAACTAAAAAGTAAAAAGAAATTAAAAAAAATGCAAAAATTTATTAATTATTTAATTTATATAATAATCTTTAAAATATTATTAAATTATATTATTATTATTATTATTTAAAAAAAAATATTATTACTATTATTTATATTTATTGTTTATTGTTTTATAATTTTATTATCATTACTTTATAAATTCATTATATTATTATTTTTAATTTTATTATCTGTATTATGATTTCATTATCAATACTATTATTATTATTAATATTTTATAAAATCATTATTATTATTACTTATTTTTAATAATAATTATTATTTATATATTTTTAGTATCATTTTAAAATTTTCTTTATATATTATTATTACTTTTTATTATTTTCCACTATTATTATTATTATTATTTTAATATTATTAATATTTTATTATACTATATAACATAACCTCATAATGTAATCTACTATTATGTTTGTATAATTGATTATGTAAGATAATGGATTATGATTATATATTCGTTGCAGAATTTCTTTGACCTTGGTAGCTAAATTGTAGAAAAAAAAATTTAAGCACTGGATTGGGTTTTCTTAATAATCATTTATCCGGTGCTTAAATTCTTTTTTTTTTCTATCACTTTCATCACATGCTTTATGAACAATATGTGAAGATCACTGTTCACGTTATTCATCATCGCAACGTTGGAATTCAGATTATTCATCATCATGATATAGCAGGAAATGACTTTTAAAAGTATAATTTTTGTTCTAGTCATAATTTTAATTTTTGCATATCAAGAAATACAAACAACAACTTCTTACACTTTTCCTTCCACATGCACAGTACTCGTACGGTCAGTGGTACCCGAACAATGAAAGGTTCGTAAGAAAATGTTGTGAGTGATTGAATTATGTGCTGATGTTGTTTTTGTTGGGTACAAAAGAAACAAAATGTGAAACTTGGTTCTAAGTGACGTCCTCAGATACTCAGAGTCAACAAGAGGCATCAAGTGGCACGTCTTTTTCTCTAAATAAAGTAGGAGTATTGGAATCAGAATCAGAATCCCATTACAATTTTATATTTTTCCACAATTAATTAAAATTAAATAATACAGTAAGTGATTCCTCCTCTCCACAGTCCAAGAAATTCTAGCCTTGTAAATTCTTAATTCAGAGGAATTATAATTTTTAATTTCTCACGTTTCAATAGAAAATTTATGAAAAAAATGGGAATAAATTTTGTAACAATGTTAACTAAGCTTCATGCCGAAATATTAACGCCTTAAATAGGGACTCAGATCATTCAAAAGTTTTATTTATTTGTTGTGGTATACTTAGAAGATGCTGGAGTAGTATAAATTGAATTGGAAAGAACTCATCTAGATGTTCATTGTAATTTTTTATGGGCTAATCATGTTTTTCTTTGGTCGTCAATGAAAAGGCCACAGAGAGGATGAAAAAATAGAGAGAAGAAAAACAAATAATTATGTTGCATCTATAATCAATTGTAATGTTAAAATAAAAAATATTTTGTTAAGTGTGTTTTTTTCTACATAATCCATTATAAATATCATGAGACATCTTAATTAACTATGGGTGTTTTCTCTTTTTTTTTATCGTAATAATAATTAAAATGAATAATATTAAAATAATAAATAAAAATATTAATTATGAATAAATTCAATCAATACTAAAATATAACACATCAAATAAGTTAGAAAACCCAACATTTTATAAGTTAATACAAAGAAAAATAGTAATAGTCAATACTTTTTATTTAGAGATAATCAATACTTTCAAAAATACATAATTAATGCGATAGTTACATATTGTATAATATCAAGGGATAGTAGTTAATTAAATTTATATACTTAGATGGATGCAGGAAGGTGATTCTGTAATACCGAGTTCTTTCACTTAATCCTAAACTAGAAAAGGAATAAAAGTAATCTGTTAAGAGGAGTTGAAGTAGAAGGAAGTGGGAGGAGAATCCAAATATTGTAAAAGAGAAAGTTAGAATATATTTTAGAAAAGATTGAACATGGATAACCCATGCAAGCCAATGCTAAACGGGATATAGTTTGGGAGTATACTAGAGCAAGATAACTGCTTTTTATAACTGAGTTTTCTGCTTAAGATATGGAAGTGTGAGTGAAGGCAAGAGTCTAGGACCGAATGTAATAAGATTTAAACTTTTGAAACAATTACGGGATATTATGCAAGGAAAGATGAAGTTTGTGGAAAGATTTTCATAAAAGATAAAAATTTATCAGAGGAGGTACCTTCCTTTATAAATGTACTGTCAATTTCTCTTCTAATACGTGTTTATAAAATAATAGTAAAAAATAGAAAAAAAAAACTAAAAAACAGTTTTAGGCAAGAAAATTATATCTTATAATTTGTCTAAGCATGAAGAATACAAACATATCAAGTTTAAAGATAACTATTAACTTACATATAATTGGTTAAAGATCTTTTAGTCTCACCTCACTTACATTATCTAATTCGTATAACATGGTTATTCTTCAATTTAATACTTTTGAGCACAGATACAATCATTTAGTTTACTGTTACTGTCTTAGACTAATAATTAAATTGAATTATACCATACCTATGGAAATTTATAGTTTGTAAATTAAATTGTATCGAGTTTTTTTAAATATAATATTTCTATTATTTCTCTTTTGGTAACTACACATGTCAGGACAATTTTGATAGCAAAAAGTAAAATAAGAAATTGATTATTTTAGTTTAATACAATTAAAGTTAAATTTTGCAGTCAAGCCATTAACTCTAACATATTAAGGAAGAAAATCTTTATAAATTTTGGCCATAAATGTTATACTTGTCAAATTCTTTCAAATTATTATTTAAATAAAGTTACTATATTATTTTAGTTTAATAGAATTTAGTTTTTAAGAAGTTAAATTAGTATTAACAAAAAAAATCTATAAAGTTGAATGTTAGAAAAACTTAACAATAAAACAAAATTATGATAAAAATTACATTTAAAAAATTATTAATTATATAACTTTCTTTAAAAAATTATTCGACCTCTCGAGTGAGTGCATTTACACAAGCTACTTGCTAATTAGTCCTATAAAGTATATTAATGCAAGGCCATGAAGAATTTTAATATAGTAAAGAAAAAAGCGTGCATACCAAACCAATATATAATATGTCTCCTCTCTTTCTACATGTGGCGTGTACCAAAAAGAAAAACGTATTGATATATTATGAAAGTTGCATAGAAATTTCAAAACTAACTTTTCAGTCATTTTAAATATTTGACTTAAAGGTTTAACCTAATATTAGGTTCCTCTGTTTCTACATGTGGCCTATGACCTGTACAGAAGAAGGATAACCTATTAATATATTATAAGAAGTTGCATGGAATTTTCAAAACTCACTTTTCAGTCATTTTAAATATTTGACTTAAAAGGCATAACCTAATATTAGGTTGGATGCTTTATAATTGTAATGTATTTTGGATAAATAATTGGTTTAGTGATATAAAGATTAATATATTTTATTTTTAATAAAATAGAAAAAAATAATTTGAGTAAAAAACTTTAATTCTGATAATTTTGTATAAACTACATTAATAGTTAAGTAATTTAGCTTGTATTTGATTTTTAGTAATTATTTTATATTATTAATATAATATGTAATTAATGTTAAAATGATTTTTTTTTACTTTTTTTTTGTAATTTAGAGTATTTTAATAACGTTGATTTTTCTTTAAAAAATATTTTCTTTTAAAATTCATTACATACTAATGTTAATTATTTTCTTTAATAAATATATGACAATTATTAAAAATAATCAAATATGTGTTTAATTACTTCAACTACTAACAAAATTATAGAAATTAAATTTTTTATACTAATGCCTATTCTTTTTTTCTTCCTTATTTATTAAAATTAAAATATGTAATAATGTAATATTTGTTGTAATAAATTGATTATTCATTCAAATATTTTTAATGAGTTATACTATCTATTTGCAAATAAAAAATATTATTTTAATATGATTTCTATGAATGTTTTAAAAAAATTGTTTACACTGAAAATGTTCTAAGGTATATCGATGCATGTTCTTCCAAAACACTCGTTATTTGCAATATTGCCATGGCTATTTTTTTAAATTTTCAATTCATTTTGTATCATCAAAAGGTCAACTCTTTTGAGCAAGCTTTTTCAGACCGCTGCGTTTAGCAAAATTTTATCACATATACGTAAAAATAATTCTTAATATTGTAAATAATTAGTTTATATTAAAAATGTTGACTGATTATGATTAATGACATCTTGCTTTTCTGTTATTATTATTTTTTATTCATAAAATTATTCAAAATATTTGAATATAGTTCGGTTAAGAAAAATGACGTGTTAATTTATTATTTTATCCATATAAATTTATGACATGATCATCACTTCCTCTATTTTACAACATATTGATTCATTGAATGGAGAATGACAAACAAAAATAATATAAAGTACCCTAATGACTTGGGATGTATAAATTTTGCAACTTGAAGAATTACACCCATGCACAAAAGTTCTATAGCAATACTAAATTTGTACTTTTCACATAACAATAGTACAATATCCTGATATTTGTGACAAAATTATGCATAGTAGCTGCAATACTGTCATAATTTAGTTAATTTTTCAATCAAGGATTAATACAAATGTAATGAATGAAAAATTTATTGTCATAACTATTTTTTTCTTGTTTAGGCTATCTATTCCTTCATTCAATAAAGATGATCATTATTTATTTTATCAGCAAGAAATTTTTTTATATAATATAAGATAAAAGAGTTATCCTCACTCGCATAAAAAAATTACTGTAGAGCTTTTGTACATTACTCTCATTTACAAGGAAAAATCTCTTCTCTAAAAGAAATTTTATGTCTCATACTGTCATTCTACAAAAGACTAATATGTTCTTTCCCAACGTGCCTAACAAATTAAAAAGACAGCACCTAAAACAACAAGATAAAAATAAAGATAGTTATTATGTATGCTAAATAAATGAGTTTGAATATTTTTACGTTAATTTTAGTTGATAAATTAAAAATATATATTTATTTATGATTTATTAGAAAATTAACTTTTTCAGTGTGTATTTAATAAAATTAATCAAATTGCATTTCATATACCAAGAGCTATTTAATCCATTTATAAAATTATTTTTAGAATTTACATGTTTTTCCCTTAAGAGTAGCCATAATATTCAGTCACTCATATAATCTTAAATTGTTTATGTTTTACAATATTTTCTTAAACAAAGAAAACTATAGTTAGAATTTGTAGAAGTCAAGAGATTATATAATGATAAAACTACAAATATTGTTTTCTTTAACTAATATGTCCCATTTTATTTCTAATAATAATTTAAATATAAAATGTAACTTCTTAAAAATTAATTACCCACTATAAACCCGTGTACAGAGAACTTATAATAATTAAAAAATATATAAACTTAAACATAGATAATATATATATATATATATATATATATATATATATATATATATATATATATATATATAAAAATAAAAGGAGGATCAAAAATAAAAATAAAAATCTCTATTCATTTCTAAATATTAGTTTTATACTTACATATAAAATGTTTATATTTATGTACACAGTCGTTGCAGTTTATAATACAAATAATCATTCAATATTTCTTAAATACTAATGCATAATAATAATATAGACGATAAATAGATTTATACATCAAAGATATTTTATAAGTGAAATATCAATTGACATTTTTTTGGAAGACTTAAGTATGTTTTATTAGAGACTAACGAATATATGATCAATATACAGGTTTTTTTCTTATATTTACTAGTGAATTTAAGAGAATGGATCAATATAAGTTTATTACAACCCCAATTATGGATCTACATATGGTCATGGTGTGTAAGAAGTCTTTCTCAGCTTCTCAACATATAATATCTTAATCCATATAACTGATATCACCATAGTGCAGTAAGAGAATATTTATTATAATGTGGACGTTAATACTTAATATACATATCAAATAATAGTTCACATATCATTTCAAATATGTCATATAATATAACTATTATTTAAATTAAAACACAAAATTAATTAAATATATAATTGAATATTCATTTAACACAACTCAATCTATTGAAAAAACAAAAATTAAAAAAATATCTTAAGGGAAAATATTTTAATTTGCATAAGAATGAAGTCTCTCGAGTCAAAATTTAATAAATATTATCTTTTAATATTATTTTGCTTGAACGGAAATTTCTTTAGTTGAACGAAAATAGTCTTGAAAGTGAGTTGTAAAATTATTTTATGTAAGTAAAAATATAAAAAAATAAAAAAAAATCAAATGAAATTTCAAATATCTTTCCAAAAATATTTTATAGAACTTGAGACATTTTAAAATATCAATCCAAAATTCTAATCCATATTTATATTGAAATATGATGATTGTTTATCAAAATTAAGACAGAAATAATATTTATTTACTATCATTGAATAATAATTTTGTTATTAGTACCGTAAGATATATGAATGCAAAGTCTAGATCAATTTTAATATAGTAAAGAGAAAAAACGTGCTTACCTAACCGGTATATAGCGTGACTCCTCCATTTATACATATTGCGTGTGAATGATAAAAAAAAAAAAAAAAAAAAAAAAACTATTAATATATTATAACAAGTTGCATAGAATTTTCAAACTCACTTTTCAGTCATTTTATATATTTAACTTAAAGGTATAACCTAACGTTAGGATGCGCGCATTATAATCATACCGACTGTAATGTGGAGTCTGCAATATTTTTAATGAGAGTTAAATTAATTATTGATAAATATAAAATATTTTATTTTAATATAATTTTATAAATATAAGTCGTCTAAAATTGAAGAAAGTTTGTTTATATAGAAAATGTTTTAAGAAATATCAATGCATGTTTCGAAGGTTAAAATGGCTCTTTATTTTCAATATTACTAAGGCTATTTTTAAAATTCTAAATTTATTTTGTTTCGTCAACTCTTCCAGTAAGCTTTTCCAGATTTATAGTTGTAGCATATTTTTATCACGTAAAAATTAACTATCAATAACTAATTTTTATTAAAAATGTTGACTTATATGTTTACTGACATCTTTCTTTTCAATTATTATTTTTTATTCATAAACTTGTATAAAATATTGAGTGTAGTTTTGATAAAAAAATGACTTGTGAATTTATTATTTTATCCATACCAACTAAGTGATTATCACTTCCTCTTTTTACAACATGCTGATTCATTGAATAGAATAGGGAATTAACAAACAAAAATAATCAAGAACCCCAATTACTTGGGATGCATAAAGCCTTATTAAATTTATATTTTACACATAACGATATCACAATGTCCTGGTATTTGCTGCAATATTGCAATAGTGTTGTCATACTTTAGTTAATTTCTCAATTAAGGATTAATATAAATGTATTTTATTGTCACAGTTACTTTTTTTTAATGCGTTTTACATTAGATATTTAAATGTGAGTTTAAATTTTAGATTTGATATAAAAAGTTGAATAATATATATATATTGGTAGGTATTTAAGTGTGAGTCTAAGTCCTATATTTATTGAATAGTAGGAATGAGAAATTTGAGCAACATATAAGAAAGAAGATCCACAAACTCAATACGTTAAGGTTTTGGGTTGAAAGTAGTATCATTTTCTTGTATGGATTTGACTCAGTTCTTATTCTTGTGAGATCTTCCTGGTTTTATCAGAATCGAAGGTTCGTGACCGTGATCGACCCCTCAAATTATCCAATATATATATATATATAAAAAATTCATAAATTTAATATCTTAAAATTTTGGGTTAAAAAATCATATCAATTCTTTAATAAGATATTTTCAATATTTTTTTCTCAAATTTTTCAACATTGATATCATTTAGTCTTAAGTGAGCTCTTTTATATAAGTTTTATATACGTATAATGTAACTAATAAATTAAAAGTAATTTTTTATATATGATTATGAAAAAAATAATTTTGTCACCATCTATCTAATCAAATTAATCAAATGAAATTTTAGTTATATACCAAAAGATATCTAATCCATCTATAAAATTATTTTTTGAAAATACATATTTTTTTTAT
>Ga0209700_102664_pt1 | contig 35720 bp, 26 predicted proteins | sample SiratroredBW_FD_187528 | JGI IMG/M metagenome (GOLD analysis project Ga0209700, IMG submission 187528) | Root nodule microbial communities of legume samples collected from California, USA - Siratro red BW (SPAdes) (version 2) | ecosystem: Host-associated > Plants > Roots > Nodule | place: USA...
CACCAATTCTAAGACCCAATAGTACACAAACGTCTAGTGTTGTAAAGGAAACCAAGTCAGACCTTATCATAAAACCTCCCCTCCTCTCAACCCATCTTGTGCATAACCCTGTCAGCAATTTCCTGCTGAGTTTGACTTTGCCTTCAAGCTCCATCAACCATGAAAAAGGAGTTCTGCCAATACAAGCATTATGTTCTTCGGTAAGCATTGTATTTGCAACTCCCAGATACGTTGTCCAACAACAATGTCGGACACATACACAGACCTACATACAAAAAATAAACAATTATACCAAAAAAGTACAACTTCTCAGGAATTTTAATCAATTAATATGGACTTTGAGCTGTTGTCATTGTTATGCTTGCATAACACATGTAAATAAACAAATTACGTCGTTACTCAATAGTACAATATAATGAACAAAAAAAAAACATAAACCCAGAACAAATCAAAAAACCATTCTTTCGCTATGTGTAGTTTTAGCACAAACACATTTGTTTGAGAGGTGAAAGCACTGAGTGGTTAGCTCAGTTCACATAAGTGGTTCGCTATGTGTAATTTTGGAACACACATTTGTTTGGGTGGTGAAAGCACTAAGTGGTTCGTTCAGTTCACATAAGTGGTTCGCTATTTGTAATTTTGGAACACACAGACTTGTTTGATGGGTGAAAGAACTAAGTGGTTCGCTCAGTTCAGATAAGTGGTTCGCTGTGTGTAGTTTTGGAACACACAGACTTGTCTGAGGGGTGAAAGCACTAAGTGGTTCGCTCAGTTGAAATAAGTGGTTTGCTATGTGTAGTTTTGGAACACACACACTTGTCTGATGTGTGAAAGAGCTAAGTGGTTCGCTCAGTTCACATAAGTGGTTCGCTATGTGTAGTTTTGGAACACACAGACTTGTCTGAGGGGTCAAAGCATTAAGTGGTTTGCTCAATTGAAATAAGTGGTTCGCTGTGTGTAGTTTTGGAACACACACACTTGTCTGATGGGTGAAAGAACTAAGTGGTTCGCTCAGTTCACATAAGTGGTTCGCTGTGTGTAATTTTAGAACACACAGACTTGTCTGAGGGGAGAAAGCACTAAGTGGTTCGTTCAGTTCACATAAGTGGTTCGCTGTGTGTAGGAACACACAGACTTGTCTGAGGGGTGAAATCACTAAGTGGTTTGTTCAGTTCACATAAGTGGTTCGCTGTGTGTAGATTTGGAACACACAGACTTGTCTGAGTGGTGAAAGCACTAAGTGGTTCGCTCTGTTGAAATAAGTGGTTCCCTGTGTGTAGTTTTGGAACACACAGACTTGTCTGAGGGGTGAAATCACTAAGTGGTTCGTTCAGTTCACATAAGTGGTTCGCTGTGTGTAGTTTAGGAACACACAGACTTGTCTGAGGGTTGAAATCACTAAGTGGTTCGTTCAGTTCATATAAGTGGTTCGCTGTGTGTAGATTTGGAACACACAGACTTGTCTGAGTGGTGAAAGCACTAAGTGGTTCGCTCTGTTGAAATAAGTGGTTCGCTGTGTGTAGTTTTGGAACACACAGACTTGTCTGAGGGGTGAAAGAACTAAGTGGTTCGCTCAGTTCAGATAAGTGGTTCGCTGTGTGTAGTTTAGAAACACACAGACTTGTTTGAGGGGTGAAAGCATTAAGTGGTTCGCTTAGTTGAAATAAGTGGTTCGCTCTGTGTAGTTTTGGAACTCACAGACTTGTCTGAGGGGTGAAAGCACTAAGTGGTTCGTTCAGTTCACATAAGTGGTTCGCTGCGTGTAATTTTGGAACACACAGACTTGTGTGAGGGGTGAAAGCACTAAGTGGTTCGTTCAGTTGAAATAAATGGTTCGCTGTGTGTAGGTTTGGAACACACAAACTTGTCTGAGAGGTGACAGAACTAAGTGGTTCGCTCAGTTCACATAAGTGGTTCCCTGTGTGTAGTTTTGGAACGCACAGACTTGTCTGAGGGGTGAAAGAACTAAGTGGTTCGCTCAGTTCAGATAAGTGGTTCGCTGTGTGTAGTTTAGGAACACACAGACTTGTCTGAGGGGTAAAAGCACTAAGTGGTTCGCTCAGTTCACATAAGTGGCTCGCTGTGTGTAGTTTAGGAACACACAGACTTGTCTGAGGGGTGAAAGAACTAAGTGGTTCGCTCAGTTCACATAAGTGGTTCGCTCAGTTCACATAAGTGGTTCGCTGTGTGTAGTTTAGGAACACACAGACTTGTCTGAGGGGTGAAAGCACTAAGTGGTTCGTTTAGTTGAAATAAGTGGTTCGCTGTGTGTAGTTTTGGAACTCACAGACTTGTCTGAGGGGCGAAAGCACTAAGTGGTTCGTTCAGTTCACATAAGTGGTTCGCTGTGTGTAATTTTGGAACACATAGACTTGTGTGAGGGGTGAAAGCACTAAGTGGTTCATTCAGTTGAAATAAGTGGTTCGCTATGTGTAGGTTTGGAACACACAGACTTGTCTGAGGGGTGAAAGAACTAAGTGGTTCGCTCAGTTCACATAAGTGGTTCGCTGTGTGTAGTTTAGGAGCACACAGACTTGTCTGAGGGGTGAAAGCATTAAGTGGTTCGCTTAGTTCACATTAGTGGTTCGCTGTGTGTAGTTTAGGAACACACAGACTTGTCTGAGGGGTGAAAGCACTAAGTGGTTCACTCAGTTTAGATAAGTGGTTCGCTGTGTGTAATTTTGAACACACAGACTTGTCTGAGGGGTGAAATCACTAAGTGGTTCGTTCAGTTCACATAAGTGGTTCGCTGTGTGTAGTTTAGGAGCACACAGACTTGTCTGATGGGTGAAAGAACTAAGTGGTTCGCTCAGTTCACATAAGTGGTTCGCTGTGTGTAGTTTTGGAACACACAGACTTGTCTGAGGGATGAAAGCACTAAGTGGTTCGCTCAGTTGAAATAAGTGGTTCGCTGTGTGTAGTTTTGGAACACACAAACTTGTCTGAGGGGTGAAAGCACTAAGTGGTTCGCTCAGTTTAGATAAGTGGTTCGCTTTGTGTAGTTTAGGAATACACAAACTTGTCTGAGGGGTGAAAGCACTAAGTGGTTCGTTCAGTTCAGATAAGTGGTTCGCTGTGTGTAATTTTGGAACACACAGACTGGTTTGAGGGGTGAAAGCACTATGTGGTTCGCTCAATTCAGATAAGTGATTCGTTTAGTTCAGATAAGTAGTTTGTTCAATAATTTCGAAAAAAATGTACCACATAATAAAACTACGAACAGAAAACCCATCACGAAGTGATCTTTCTGTTATAAGGATGCCATTGGCGTACGTAATGGAGGAAAACATGGAAACTAGAAACCCAAAACACAGCAACAAACCAATATTTTGCATACATGCATAACACACCAAGATCTCATTTTTTGCATAGATGCATAACTAGCAAGCAAAACCAAATCATATGTACAAACCCTAAACCCTAAACGAAGCAAACATCGACACACAGCAAGCATGTTGCACACCAAAAAACCTTAGAGTTTAGGGTCAATACCACCAATATAAACGGTAAAGCTTCGACGGTGGGCAAAAGGAACGCGAATCTTGAAAAACAAAGGCGAATCTGTAGGCAAAAGGAACGGGAATCCTTCTGTTTCGTCTGTTCTCTCTCCTTCAGAGGATGCGGATTAATGAGTGCAATGAGAAAATGAGATCTGCTTTTCCCTCTCAAATTGTCATGCATTTTCAGATGGGAAATGACAAAAGCAACCCTTTGCAAAAAGACAAACATGAACCACATAAGCAGAAAAGAAGTTGACTTTCTCTTTCTTTGCCACGCGGGACGACAATGCCACGTCGGAGTGTCAAATGGAGGTAAGAGAAAAACGAGTGTCAAAGTAACATTTTTCTTGATTAATTACCAATAAATAGATTTGGCGAAGTCAACAAGAAGACTCCATAACTAGCAACAGCAACGTTCCTATCTGTTTGAAGAAAGAACCCGTTAATGACTTTTTGTAACCAGTTCAGGACTCATTTTCAAAGTCAACAGAATATAGGAAGACCTATTTTAATAATCATTTATAGACTCAATTTTATAGCCCCTACGGCTTACGTCAACTCATACGTACCCATCTTCAATCTTCACACACCGTCAAGGATACGTTTGGATATTTCAAATGCTGAAAAAAAAAATTTGTTATTTTGCATCCTCAGACTAGTTGGGACAAAAAATCGAGAAAATGAAAACAAGATAAAAATGAGTTAAAGTGTCTCCAACTGAAATGGTGTTTGTCATTTTAGTTGGGAGAGTCCATAATTACTTTTATTTTATTTCATAAATAACAAATCTTTTCTTTTTAATTAATGCATTGAAAAAACACAATTTTATAACAAAAATGAATAGATAATTTATTAACTTTAAACCAAACATACGCCAAGTCATTAACTCAACTCCAACTCAGAAAGGTATATATTTGGATTCTTTAAACATGTTATCAAAAATTTGAATTCTTACATGTTTGGAAAATATTTTGTTGAAGATGTGGTTCTCTTTTCTGTCACTACTATACTTGAATCCTATGGGCATTGCTAGTGCCTTATGAAATGACACAGACCAATTGTCATTGCTCACATTCAAGGAAGCAGTAGAAAACGATCCTCTTGATATCTTCGCTTCTTGGAATAGTTACAACTCACTTTTGCAAGTGGCAAGGAGTCACATGCAGCCTCAGGCATCAAAGGGTCACTGCCCTGAACCTTTAAGGGTATGCCTTAAGAGGGTTGATACCACCTGAGATAGGTAACCTCACTTTTCTGAGGTATGTCAACCTTCAAAACAACAGCTTCTATGGCAAAATCTCATATGAAACAGGAAGTTTGTTCTGGCTGCAGCAGCTGTATTTCACCAATGACACATTAAGGGATCCAATTCCCACCAACTTGTCCAATTGTTCTGAACTCAAAAGGTTGAGTTTATCAGGAAACAAACTTGTTGGCAAAATTTCCATGGAGCCTAGCTGCTCTCTTTAATCTGTCATCACTCCCTTCTCAGCTGGAGCGAACAGTTTAATAGTTCTCTACCTTCCAACATGTTCTTCACATTCCCTAATCTCCAACAATATGACATTGGTATGAACAAAATCTCGGGTCCTATCCTCGCTTCCATCTCCAATGCCATCCGTTTGCTGTTGTTTAACATCCCATGGAATAACTTTGTTGGACCAGTTCCAACTGGCACAGGGAATCTTCAAGATGTCTGGTCCATTGCAATGGAACGCAATTATCTTCGGAGTAATTCATCTAGTGACTTGGATTTCTTTACATCTTTGACAAACTGCACTAAGTTGCAAGTGTTGGGTTTAAATCTCAACAACTTTGGTGGTTCTTTATCCAACTTTGGTGTTTCTTTGATGATAGGTAGTAATGTCAAACTCCAATTCAAAATGTTTAGCAGCATTGTCTTGGTTGTAAGCACGTTTCAGTGGTCCCAGGTTTCTTTGGAGGTAGAAAAAGAATGCAGATCATTAGCCATTTGAAGATAAATAGAATAGCAAGGATCCAAGAAGAGATAATGAGGGAAGTAGGAGCACTTGTGGTTCCATCAATATGGCCCCACAATTCTTTCCCTCTCACAAGCTCTGATCATACCATGTTCACCATGCCAGGGCAATTGTATTCTCTTACATAAGTAATACATTCTCAATTACAGATATTAATAACAAATTTAATACAATTCTTAACTTTTATAAGGTAACAACAGAAATTTAATAATACACTATATTTAGGAAACAATCATAATCATAATAGTGAATCCCTAACCGGATCCAACAAACAACTCATACATGTAATTATGAAATATTTAAGCTCGAACTACGTAAAATCTAATGATCTTTGAAACTTGGAAATGATTTAAAAGAAACATAAGGTAGATATTCTCAATCACACTATTGTTACCCAAAATTCACTAGAACTACCAACACATGCATGAACCTCAAAATATTGATACTATAGCCCAAATAATTTATCAAGTCCAATAAATTTGATCAACAAGTGTTTTGAAACATCCCTCATCCTTTAAACATTCAATTGCTCTAGCCATGAAGAAACTCGGATATACAATCACAATCTACAACTATAGTTGTTGTGCACAAGATATAAAATTCCTAGGCAACAAAAGTACCCAAAATCTGTAAGGCAAACATGTCTGTTTGCTTCTTTTCATACCACTATATGGTAATAACAGTACTCATCATTTACAAAAGCCACTGTGAGGAATTTTGAGGAGACATTTTACAAGTTTCTACCAATGCACCACAATCGACCACGACTTGGAGTGACAGTTACAATGCTGGCACTGGCTTCAGTAGATGGGAGTTGTGTGTCAGGAGTACTGCCCCAACTGGAACCACAATGTTGTCTATCTGCCTCATTCATCTTGTCTATTAAAGAGTGTCTGATACTTGAACCAACCACCCAAGCTTCAGAGAGGCTTGTCCCAGGAGAGTGACTTATTGAGATAGGTGAATTGGGATTGCTTAAAGCATCTTCCTGCAATATATCTCCTATTCTAGACAGTATGCTAAAGGCTAAACTTCCAAGAACTCTAGAGTATGCCTCCAATATGGAATGCCCAATATCCTACAAAAGTTGTTAGGAAGAAATTAATACTACCTCTAAATTTCACACAAGTTAATTTGACACGGAGTTTCTATTTTGTGGGGTGAAGAAAAAATATGGACAGTGTTGTGCATTAAGTGGATAAAACAAACACATAAACGTAAGTAGGAAACGTTTCCCCCTCAGACTATTACTATGAAACTTACCTTGCCATATTGAACTTTTGCAGCATCCAGAAATGTTTGAGGAAGGTTTGGATGCCTGGTTTTAAGCAGATTTAGAAGTGTTTCTGCACGTTCCAACAATAGTTCCATCTTATCTATACCTGACATAGGGTCCTTCAGGAAGGACCATGAGGTTCGAATCGGGGATTTGCCACTACTTTCTTGTATGATTCTTTCTTTCCATGAAAACGTAGCAGCTTCCAATTTATTAATGGTCTCTAGGATAGCATGATCAGATTTCAAATTTAGAGCTTTAAGCATTTCTTCTCCAGAACTCGATTCAGCCATCAAAACCTTGAGCAGTTCATCTCCCAGGCTTGCCTTTCCACTCTAAAACATAGAAACATTTAGAATCAAGGCAATGAAGATTACAATTGAAGAAGAACAAGAGTTCGCCGATCATTGTGATTGCTATATTTCTTGATAAAGAAGAAAAAAGGAAAAACCCTTCATGATATGGTATATCTCAAGACACATTTTTCTTGTGCATGTTACAAGCAAACAATATTCCTTAAACTAGATCATAATTTCTTTTTATTCAAGATCATAATGCCGTTGCATAGATTCATTTACACAGTCATATTTCCCCATTTTGTTGTTATCTTGTTGCTTCCAACCATCTTTAATGGAGAGCAGTTTGCATGAGGCTAGAAGCATAAAAATTCAAACATTCAAAGCTGATTACCTTCAGAAGTGCATCCTTAATTACTGTTGGCACGGGCATCTCAAGCAACATATTATCATTGATTGATTTGACAGCCTTGAATATTTGATGTACTATCCTTCCTTGATGAAGCAGCCTCTTTCTTTCAACTTCAGAAAGTCCATTTGTTGGTATTCGGGGTGATGGAAGCCACCATCTTTTGCTTTGTCTTCCAGATGTGCTCCTCCCTTCTGACCGGCTTCCTTCCTCTGCATACCAAAACTCGGTATTCACCATCGAGTCCAGTGTCTCCTGTCAACCAGAACACCACAGAATGTTACAGGCTAATAACACAACCCAGCTTTTCATGGTCTTTAATGAGAATGAAGAGATGACCTACCATGAGCATTGAGTCCAGTTTCTGAAGTGCTGGAAGATTCATTTGGATGTCAGCACGGCCTTTTGGGGTCATTATCTGTTCAAAGATCATTGCTACCTTATTATTTTTTCTGTAACGTGATATCTATGAAAATATTCCACCCTTTTCAATCCAGTTTAAATGAAAGATACCTCAAAGATCCCACCATTGGCACCATTTTGCTTAGCAGGAACTAACTCAACCATATAGTTAGTTGGAAACAACAGCCATCCCATTTCTCTTCGCCATTTGCTCTTCCTTTCCTCAGACAGTGGTTCCAATTTCCACAACTCACCAAAAACTGTCACTGCATATTTTCATCTTACTTTTAGATTTTCTTAAAAAAGTAACCAGAGGAAAATAAGCAAGGTCACATGCTCTCTAGGAAGTGAAATTCTTGGGTTGTATATAGGATTTAAAGATTGATATTTATCATTTTTAACCAGGATAATTTTTATAAACTACATGTAATTTTTATCTATGAAACCAAAATATAGTGTAAAAAAGTGCACATAAAGCCAACCTGCAAGGCTTGTGATAGCAGTAGACAGTGCCAAAGCTGTATTGAGGCCTTTTGATCCTCCTGTCATATCACCACCTAGCAACAGCTTTGCAAACTTCTCCTTCATGGCTTCTACATCTGAACTTTGGACGTCAAAAGCAGACTTGTCTTTAAGATAAAAATTTGGAGGACTTTCTGAGAGTTCCCACTCTTCCAATCCTTGTTCATCTCTTTTCATTGTCAAACATTTTGAAGAGAATGATCCAAAAGCATCTTTACTTGATGAACAACAACTGGAGTCATCATCATTGAATGAATCAGTTATACATCCATCTCCTCTACTTGTTCTGCTTTCATCTCCTAAAGAACGATTATCCGAAAGGCAACTCTCAACGCCATTATATGTCACAGTACCTGAAACATTATAAATTCCTATTATTTCCAGCACTTGCTATGCTATTGTTGAACAGCAGTATAGACAACATCAAAATCCTCAACAACAAAATGAGAATCTAGTAGGAAATGTTAAAAAGGAAAAAATACGTTAATAAAGTACCATATGAAGTAATGTAAAGCTGGAAATATGTAATACCATGTTTACAGAGAAGCACTTCCAGCATAAAAATGATTTTTTCTAAAGATCACAGTTGGTTGATACTGCTTAGATGAAAACTTGTACATTTTCTCCACGTATTCAAACAAACACAAACTACGTCTGAAACATAACTGAACTTACATGGCAACATTTTACAAGTTATTTGCAAGCTTATTTAACACAAAAAAGTGACCCAAATACTTAAGAACTTCAGAAGTGTAGAGTTCCTTTACCATTATCCTTCAGCATAAATAATCATCAATTGAGATTCCCCCATTACTTGTTCACAAATATTCTGATGAATTTTATGACATTTCCCACAAAAAGGTCAAACATTTCTCTTCTGGTCATCTCAACAAACTAAAGTACCTATTGCAACATTGACTATATAAGTCGTCCTCACAAGTGTTAAAAAACGAGATTTTATTTTTCAATGACATTTTATGTAAACTATATCTGCTTGTCTGACGAACCGATTGCTAATAAACTGGTGGAATGCTTCAGAAAAGAATCTACTGCAACCGCATTGTTGTCCTAGACGTGCCAGATAAGGCACCATTGCAGTCTCAGTTTCACACCAGAGAAGGGTATAACCATCGGTCAAATTTGTCCACATTATAGATGTAGCACATGTACCCACATGCAAGACTCATCATTTACGGTGTATTCCATATTGCATTTTCAGTTAATATTATACTTTTTTTAAACAAGTTTCATCAAGTAGTGTGATTAGTTTGTTTGGAATACTCAAATTTTATTTTTCAAATTGGATACCTAATAAATTTTATTTTCGCTTAAAACAAGATTTTAATTTATTAACTATAATACTTTATGTTCTGGAATTTTTATTGGGTAACCAAATTTCTAGGCTTTTTTGTGAAAAAAGAAAATTATTTAGAAAAAAATAAGTTCGATGGATCACCTAAACTGATGATGAATAGCATGCTGAGACAAAAAAAAATCTCAATGGAAAGCAGAAGCTCTCGGTGATATGACAGAATGGTACACAAAAACTTCTTCCAATTCAAATGGGAACAAAATAAGGATAATAATAACAATAAGGACAAGAGATCAGTGAAACCCGAAGATGAAAAGATAATCCCCACACATGGGTCCCATACACATACAAATACAAGTTCGAAGTTATGTTTTTTATTTTCATTTTCTTTTCTGCTAAACTAAAGTCTGGATCAGGGGAAAGGTATGGTTTCATTGTGTTTGGATGGTTCATTTAATCAATCGCTAGGATGAATAGTATTTAAGATATTGGTTTAGATTTTTATATTTTCATTAAAACTTTTTTCTTAAAAAATTCCTAAAATTTTATTCTTTAAAAACTTTTAAATAAATCAAAAGCAGAAAGTTTTAATACATAGTTGAAAAGTACACTTTATAAACTACTAACATTTGAACACGATGACACTGACAATAACATTTTCTTTTTTATTTATTTATTTTTGCTTTCAGAAAAAGTATAAAGAGCTTGCTTTATTTATGAAGCATGTAAGAAGTATTATTTTGTGTGATTGAAGCATGAAATAAGTCTTTTAAGTGCAGAAGAAAATAAAACAATTTTAAGATTATTATAACGAGTCTACTTAATAAGAATTAATTTTGACTTAAAGAGGGAGGTGGGAATCTTGGTAGGGACACGTCCCTAAAAATAAGGTATGTTTTAACTATATTTAATTACGATTTTATCTATGAACTTTCAAATGAATCTAGTCTTTCAATTTGTAAAACACATTTTTTATGTTTATGATTAAAGTATTTTTTTATAAAAAAATCCAGATTCACCATAAATTTCAGAAGATAAAAATGTAATAAAGTCTTTTTAATTATTAATTTCTGGAAAGACTTTTATGCATCTATTGTTTTCAAAATTTAAAATGATATTAACTGCTTTATTTTTCTATGCATCCTTACTTTCAGTTTAAAGTCAGTTAGTTTATTCATGCACATTTATTGTTATACAAAAATCATAAATGTTTAATTAAGATAAAAATATTGCATTTATTGATTTCTATGTTATCATCGTCATCTTAACCGAAGAAAACCGTCAATTTCAAATTCAAATGTCTGTGGTTTCGTTTGTTTGTTTGAATAAAAGCATAAACAAATGCGAGTCCCTCAGTGAAGCCAATTTGGTCAACCGAAACACTTCACATATTTATTTTGTCAAAGAAAAACATGTTTTTCCTTCAACTCAAAGTAAAAATCACTAATAAAGACCCGAACTTATATTCAAAGACCATGAAACCTCACACTTGATTTGATTACGCGGTTGAAAGTATGATTAATGATGATATAATTATTCAACAGAGTTTGAAGCTAAATAATGAAGCCTTTCAAATATAAAAAAAAAAATGAACTGACAAAAATTCTGAACCAAAGTAAAATTTTTGTGAGAGTGAAAAGAAACAGAAGATTACAGATAAAAGAGTATTAAGGAAAGGACTTACGCTCTGGTGCATCAAAATCAATGCTGATTTTGGTTTCCTTAGTGCAGCAACCTAGTTTTTTTCTCAGAAGAATCGACATCCTTTTCTCTGCGTGCCTCTCCAAGGTTGTTTCAGAAACTATCATTGTCCATCGTCACCAACATCTCAAAATTATTTTATTTTTCTTGTACACAAAACTAATAAACCAAAGGGTATACCCACTCTATGTTTGTAGTTTATAGCATACGGTTAAAAAGCAAACAATAAAGAGATTTTTTTATTGTTAAAAAAAAAGTACACTGTTTCATAAAAAGTTCAGAGTTATTGTGAAATGGTCAAAAAGCTGAGAAAGCAAAGTAAGGGTCTGATGCAGCATGTGCAAGGCAGATTCGACCTTTTCAGTTCCAGATATGATTATTTTTGCGTGAACTGTTTTTTTTTTTTTTTCTAGAATGTTAAAATCAAAACTAAATTCCTAAGCTGAAATCAAAGTTGCAGAATGAAAGTAAAGAGTAAAGGATAAAGCAGAAAGCAGAGAGTAGAAGAGAAAAAACCTGAACTAGTTAAAATGGAGGATCTTGGAAATGCTGGTTGAAGGTTGGGTGGCTCAATTTGAAGAAGTTAAGGTTTGTGAGAGGAAAAAGAGAGAGACAAAATATGATTGAATAGAAGAATGAGAAATGGCCTTTGGGTGTGCATTTAATAAGAGAAGAGAAGAAACTGAGCATGAAAGTTAAAACAGAGGAGAATGAAGTAGCGAAAAAAAAAAGAGAAATAGTGCACCGGGTAACGTAGAGAAGAGCGTCTTCGCTAAATCTGAACCGTGCGATCTACGGGTCCATGTGCCTGATGACGCTCTGATTTACACAAACGGTCAGGATAGTGGGGTGCAGGATTTTACAGTGGGGTCGTAGGGCCCATGACAATGCCGTGTTAGGATCTGGAAGGTCAAATGAGTGTGGTGAGAAAGTTTGTGTGCATTTCAAAATGAAAAGAGGTAAGTGTGTGCCATCTGGACTTAGCTCATTTAATTGTTGGGCTGTGGTAATCAATTCATATTAATTCAATCTGCTTTCCCCAATTTGAATTTAAAAATTATGCAAATAAATGCATTTATCTGTCTCTACAGATCAATAATTGAATTTTCTAGTGCCAATTTAAAAGTTATATTAATAGTTCTTGATTTAAATTTTTAGAAACAGTTTTTTTTACTCTGTTTTATTAAGTGCTGGTATAAAAGAGATGTATTTTAAATACTTGTTGTTAAAGAAGAATTTTAAAAAAGTTTAGTGACTGTGTTTTGGAACGTTGGTGTAAATTATTATTTTTCTATTGTATATTTTTAATTAAGTTTAACTTTTGATGTTTATTAAGTATTTAAAATTTATATTTTTTGAATTTCAAATTTTAAGGTTATTATCTTATTCTATCATCTTATATTTTATAATTAATATAAAATGATATTTTTTAAATGATGTATAATTTTTATAATTTTAATTAAAAATATGTTGAATAAGAAGATAATATTGTTATTACTTATATCAGCAACAATGACATTAATCTTTGATCGTTTAGTTAATGACGTGAAAGTAATAAAAAATATAATAATAAAAATAATAAAAATTACTTGTTAACAACAATGTCATAAAAATAAATAAATAACAAGATATGAAAAAATTCATGTCACCCTATTAACAATAATATTAAAGAAACATAAAAAACAGATATGCAATTGTAAATTAATAATATTAAAAAAAATAAAAGAACTAGATACAATTATAAAATATAAAATGTTTTAGAAGTTCAATTAAAAATACTTACATTTATAACAACTCAAATTTAATTAAGTGTTATTCTTATTATTTTTTCATGTAAAGCAATATTTTTATGTAAATTAGGTGGTTTTGGATTTTTACCTCGAAACTGCATATATTAATTTGTTAACTCAAAACATGCATTTGGATGACTGTGTAAAACGTTGAATCCTATACTTGTGTCTTGAGTGGAGGTGACTCCAAGAAGAAACTACCAAATGGTGGTGGACAAAAAATATTCAAAACATTTCAGTCATGGTGATGAGAAACAGATAAATGAGACATCTAGAACATATGTTGATCATTTTAAGAAAAATCTAACTAGTGTTTGAATACGATGTCTAAAATGGTTTAAAGTTAAAGGGCTTATCTTGCATATTCAATATTTGAAGGGTTGTGTTTCATGGTAAGATGCTTTGGTGGTTAAGCTTTTGGACAAAAGTACAACATCTTTTAGGTTTCTTATATTGCCATACTACACTAAAAGGAGTGGAAGTTAACCATTATGCAAAGCATAAAGTGTTGGCCATAACCTAGAGAAGACATAGATCACCTTCACAGTTATCGGTTGGTGTTCTGAAGGAAGACACGTAACTGATATTTGTAGAAAAAAATGAAATGATTCAAAAACTATTTAAATATTGTAAGATTAGTAACTAATGGGAGAGAAAGTCAATGATGTTTAATTCTAATCAAAACAAGAACAATTATACAACAAATTTAGCGAGTGCCTCAATTGTCTTTCATGCAAGTAAACATCTAAGGAGGGTGGGTTTAAAAAAATAAAATAAAAGATCCTGTGAAAAAAAAAAACACTCAACAATTCAACGCTTAAGGGCTGCACAAAATCAAGGGCAGTTAAGTTTGGTAACAAATGTGGCACAACTCAACCTATGCCACAGCCATCTTTGGCAAATATTAATAAATCAACGATGATAATTTATGATGTTGGGAAGGGAGGAAAACCTACGTAGTTTGTTTTTAAAGTGTTATTTTCTTGTAGTGATGAAGTTGATCATGGGAATAACACAGATGTTGCCTATTATATTTACACCAACGGCCATGATTTTTTTAAGGTTATTTTTTAGGACTTTTTAAGTATATCTATAAAAAAATGTTCATATCACAAGACAAATTCTTGCTAAATCACACTAAAAAATCATGATTTATATATAAAATATTAATTAAAATCAGGATTTACATTTAAAATTTTACGTATTGATTTAAATTCATACATAATATTAAATATCACATACAAAATATTATGTTTGATAAAACTTATATTAATGAACATTAAGGATGCATTATATATGGATATAAATACATATGTAAATAAAATATTATATATGGATAAAAATCAGGTAAATTATATAAAATATTAATATTATTGTTAATAACATCATTAATAATATTATTAATATATTATTAATATTATTTTTATTATTATTAATAATATTTTTATTAATATTAATAATAATATTAAGAATATTATTATTAATATTAATATATTATTATTATTACTAACATCATATTATTATTTGATATTATTTTATTATTATTATTAATTTTAATAATAATTTTATTATTATTGATATTATTATTATAATTATTATTGTTATAATTATTAATATAATATTATAATTATTAACATTATTATTTTATTAATATTAATATTGTAAATATTGATATTATTAATATTATTATTATTACTATTATTATTACTGATGTTAATATTATTATCATTATGATTGATTTTATTATATTACTTTTAATATTCTTATTATTATTAATCACAGAAATAATAATAATAATAATATACTTGATCACATTTAGTTGTAAATTTTGTACGTACGTTCAACTTCCACTAGCAGTAGATGTTAATAATACTTACAATTTTAATAACCATAGTTAAAATAACATGAATAATTATAAAATTACTTAAAAAATATTTCATACTTTTTTTAAAAAAAGTCGTTACATATGGATTTCATTTGTTTGTAAATTTTATTCTGTATGTAAATTACTCATGTAATGATTATATATGGGATTTCATCTGAATGTAATTTCGTATGAAAATTAATTACATATGAAATCTTGATCATTTCGTATATATTTTTGCCTTTTGTAGATCTAATTTTTTTGTAGTGTTAGGCACAATACCTACATTTTGTATTCTAATACAACCTTCTATAAATATAAAATTAGAATTTTTGGATTGTTATGTATCACATATATACTGTTATGTAATTATGATGTTATTTAGTTATATTATAAGTTGAGCTATCTTAAATTTTATTATTATAATAGGTTGAGAGTATTTCTAATATGATATCAAAATCATAGTATGGTATCAAAATCATTAATAATCTATCCTGATCAATATTAGTTAGATTTATCATGTGACTTATGAAGATCATTAATATACTTTATTTATTTTTACTGATTTCCTGCTCACACATGGATGGATTTGGGAGAGTGCAACTGCATTTAGTTTTATGTATTTACGAAGAAACGCAGGCAAAGAAATGCAAGAGGAGGAGGGGAGGGGATGTCCTCACATGTATGAAGAGATTTACATTGAAAGTCACATTAACTTTGTAAAATCACCGAATTAGTCTTACTTTTAGCTTGCTTTTAATATGCAATTAGCGTTCCTCATGCAGAGATTATCGACGGTAGTGAATGGCATGGTTGTAGAGAGAGATTCCTGTGACTTCATAAAGTGTTGATCAATTGTGTTTGAATTTTCCTTTACAGAACCTTCATCCGCGTCTTGTTTGAGGTGTCATTTATTGAGCTTTTGTTGGTTTCCTAAGTCGATTTGGTTGTGTGTTAGCGTGTTGGTGCTTGGTGCAAGTTCAACTCTGTGTGTGAAGGTAGTGTTCAAGTTGAGTCGTGGTGCAACGAGTGTGGATTCTGATGTTGCATCAGAAGCTGAGGGAGATTGAAGGGTGAGTATAATCAATTATACGTGTTTTTTTAACCGATAATCGATTAGTGCATGACCCCTAATTGATTATACTTATTTTATGAAGGCATAATCAATTATGTAGAAGTCGTAATCAGTTACATAATCAATTAAACCTATGGTTCGAAACTTTAGTTAGTTATTAGCATGCATATAACTAATTATACATGTTTTTTTAACATTTAATCATTATTGAATCACTCCTAATTGATTATATGTGTATTCCTACCACATAATCGATTATCTTCACATAATCGATTAGATGTATTTTTTGAAGAGATAATCAACCTTTTGGACATTAATAGTCGATTATAAGTTTGTTTTTCAACCATAATCAATTATGGACAGTGTTCTAACTCTGGTTGCTCAGTTATGTATTCCTTAGTTGATAATGTCATCTTTGGCTTGTTGTAGGTTGTTGTAAGGACCTGTGGAACTTTGTGAAGGTGATGAGGTATTTTGGGACCTTACCTCATAAAGGTGGTTGGGTGAGTGTCTTATACGTCATTAGGTTTTACGTTGCTTCTTTTAGCCATAATCATGATTTACTTTGTCTCCATTATATGAAGCTTGACAATGTTATCTTTGGTTGATTTTAACAAGTTTTGAAAGTTTGTAAAAGTCAAGTTTAAGGTATTATTTAGGGTTTATGTTGTTTATTTGAGGTTATGTTATACAAGTTTTCATGTTTCTTGTCTTTGGTTTTGATGTATAGTTTGAAGTTGCAATTGTGTAATTGGTGAAGGAATCCTGTTGGTGTGGTGGTCTTTTGGCTTCGGTAGAAGTGGTCTTTTGGCTTATAGGTAGTAGTTGCAAGATTTGTTCACATAATTCATTGAGATCTTCAACAAGCAAGTAACAAAACTTTTGATTCCACAATTTATTGGCTCTTTTGTGTAATTCCACATTTTCATAACTTCTTAAAAATTCAAAATTCATCAATTACACCAACCAAATTAATCATATTTCATTTTCAACTATTTTTAACCACAAGGATAAATTTATCTTACAATTATATTAATTAAAAAAATTATAAATTCAATCACACCTATCACGTCACTCTTTCAAGTCTCAACATCTTTCCCTTAAACAATCCAAATTTTTACTTAAATCTACTCTCTTAATCCAAATAAATATACTTTGTTTGGATCCAAAAATAGATTTGAGAGAGTGAATTTGAGATGAAAGTGTTTGAAAAGTTAAGTTGTTTGAATTGAGGGAAAGATAGTGAAATTTGATGGGAAAATTTGTGAATGATGTGGTAGATATGATTGATATTTTAGTTTTTTTTAATTGATAAAATGTAAGATTACAAATTTTCTTAAAGATAATTGAAAATGCAATATGATTAATTTGTTGAGTATGATTGATGAATTATTATTTTTTAGTTAATAGAATTATAAGATTATAAATTATTTTAAAATAAATAAAATAAAATAATTATTCTTAATATTATTACTATTATTTTATAAATTTATCATTATTATTTTATATTTTTTAAATATTTTATTATTATTATTATTATTATTTTACAATTTTCTTATAATATAAGTGAAAAGAAATGAAAACCAAAAATTGTGAGGATCAAACCTTACCTCTAGGTAAGCAGTCGGACCATCTTAAATGCATATCCATTACATTTTAACATATTTAATAGCTCAAATGACAATCTTTTAAAAAAGATAGAAGCATGCATCACAAAACCCATAATCAATTACCATAATGGATTACGCAAATAACTACTTCTTGCCACATAAAATTGATTACCGCAAACTTTTGTGAAGAAGCCACCAACAAAACCATAGGCAAGAATATTTCATGCCTGCATGGAATCCCTATAATGTTGCAGTCATGAATGTTGCATGCCACCCATAATATATGACGCAGGAATAACAAAGTCATTCTGCATGTGGCAATTGTATTTACCCTCTTTTCTTCACATAATAAGAGACCAAAAAAATTTACCCTTCAATTTCTTCACAAATCGTTGAATCCAAATACAAATAATCTACGCCTTTTCATCCAGGTGAACAATACTCACCTAATCCAATATTAATGTTCTCATACTCAATATTCTTGACCTAATAAGGTTCTTAAAAATCATATATTAACTAAAAATATAGTCTCGTTATATATAAACGAATGTAAACTTTACGATTTTCTGAGATTAAATTTATCTTAAAATTTATTAATCTAATATTGTTTATTTTTTCACGTTTATTTATTTTATAAATCACATTAACATTTCTCTAATTTATTAGATTTTCGTGTAATAATTTTATTTTTTCATGTCTAGAATTATCTATTACTCCCGGAGATTACACTTTTTTTGAAATTGAATTTATAACTTATTCGACTGAACTCATTTCCCTTCACCAATTGCTTACAAGAAAAATCAACTCTATATTCCTGGAGAGGAACCAAAGGACATTAAACTAACTAAAGACAAAAAAAAAAAGTCCTAAAGAGGACACATTATTTTATTCAATAAGGCTTATGAACCTCTACTAAAACGGATTTATTACTCTTTTTATTCTTTTTTTTTTGGTCATTGTGCACTAGTAATTGGACACTCTGGTAGCTTTAAACTGATATTGGGTAAAGTTTTGTCAGGATGTGACCCTAACGACACTTAGACAGTGTGTTACACACCAATTGTGGCATTATATAAAAACTAGAAAGGTGTTATCATAGGAGCAATACATAGAAACTTAACAACTAAGACAGTGCCAAATGCGTACCTCCACGGAAAGGCTTCATTAGAAAGGGACCAAAAGAAAAGCAAAGGCTTAAAATATTCAACAACTTTTTATATATGTTGGAGGAATGTTGTGCTTTTTTTCTAGTTTCTTCCATTCTCTTCTTTGGCGATAATTCCAATTTCCGTGCATAATATTTTCCCATTTTATTGGTTTGCTTAGCAGTGGATAAAACGAATACTTTTGTAAACCTAAACAAAGGGTACAATTAAATCCAAAATCTGCACATTCTGCAAATGATCTCTACTTTTCCATTCTGTCAGGGATGAACCAATAGAGAAAAACAACGGGGTTCACTTGCAGAAAAGCGAAGTAAATTTGATAAACATGTTCTATATCTATACACAGATGATTAATTCTGTCAACTAAGTATCCTAAACAGTATCAATATAGATGCGTGCAGAATTATCAAGAACGATTAAAACATCTGCCAAAACAAAGACAAAATATTCTGAATTTCATCAGCTGAAAATCTACATTTATTAAGAAAGTGAAACAAAATAAGAAAAAGGGCTAAATATGAACTACACAAAGAGAAGTAGAGGGGGTGAAAATATATGCAAGAGCTGGCCAAAATGGAAGAAACAATTAACTAACAATCAATGTGATTTGGAGGTGCAGCGGGAGGGTATGTAAGTCCCATTCAAGGGTCGGAACTTGAGGTCACAATCTAGATGGCACAAGAACTTAAGAGACCCTAAAGGACCTACCCTCCACTGTGTCCTTGCAGTCCCTTTAAAATCAAACTCAATTTCATTCTTTTTCCACGCATCACCCACTTGCTCCATTTGATCAGGACTCAACGGTATGGATGATGACTGAACAACATAGCTGAGGTCCTTTGAGCTGTTCTTTGGCACCTCAAAAGGGTCTGCAACAAGCACAGCTATGTCCTGCCCTTGGTAGCTGATGTTGAAGGTAATGTCAGAGAAGGTGGCATGAGCCTTGGCATTCCCATTCTTTGCAGTTACAACAATGGTGAGTTGGGTTTGGAGCAAACCGGCATAGTCATTTCTAAGAAGGTCAAGGTGAGCATTGGTGACACTGATCACAGGCACTCTAGGGTGGATCACCATGTACCCAATGAACACTACAATGCCTACAACTACCACTGCCACAGCTATGACGGTGCAGATAATGGCCACAAGCCACACCAAAGGGTTGGTGCGGCCATCTGCACCCATCACCAGTTTCCCCTTGAATTTCGGTATGGTTTTGGCCATGGAGAAACAGCATGAACAAACAAAGGACTAAAAATGCTTCTTGCTTCACTTGCTAATTTTATGGTATGGATAAAGGTGGAAAGAGTTTTTGAGAAGCTCCTGCAGTGAGTGAACTAGATTTGAGTTCTTTTAACTCTCTTTTGGATTGAAGGTTGGTATCTTCCTTCCCTCCCTTGAAAGCATTAGATGTAGTGCATGTGTGTTTTCTTATATGGCATAAGCTTCTCCACAACTATGAATCGTAGCCGCTATTTTGTTTTGAAAAGGTAAAAATACCAAACTTGCAGTGCTAAATCCTACCCAATTATTCTTTTGTAATGTGAACAGAGCAAATTCTGTCCTTTGTTTGTGCAGCTCCCAGCATGCATCAATTTCACACAAAACAAGTGTGAATCTCAATAAGTTCAGTAACCATTTTACCTACTTCTTTTAAAATAAACTATTTTGTCAACCTTTATATATATATATATATATATATATATATATATATATATATATATATACACACACACACTAATTTAATACATCGTTTACTATAACAGATCCACCAATTAATAATAATGTTAATAATCGTATGCGTTTAATAATTATAAAATACATTTTCAACAAAATAAGTGTCTGAAAAAAATTTTAGAGAATGAACGAAAGGAGGAAAAAAAGAAGAAAGTTTCGTAACGAAATCTTCTGATAAAAAATTAAAAATAAGTATTAAATAGTAGTACGAATAGACATATGTAATTGCAAATCTGAACTAGTATCAATTATCTTCTACATAGTTTTTGAAATTTGTTAAAAGGTGATATGGAATCCACAGTCTAAGAGCTGTAGCTGTTATTGGAAGATAGGAATCAAATGTTGGATGAATTCCAATTTCAATTTAATCGTGTTCAGAATAAAATCAAGCAATCAGTTGATAAAAAAACTGAGAGGTAGTGTTTGACACCCGCGAGTTTGCGTATTTGAAGCTTCATCCTTATTGCATGAAATTCCTTTCAACTAAATCCAATAAGAAGCTCACACTTCGATTTTATGATTCATTTAAAGTCCTCGAAAGAGTTGAGACAGTTGCATACAAGTTCAATTTTATGGTCCATTTAAAGTACTCGAAAAAGTTGGGGGAGTTGCATACAAGTTGAGACTACCAGAGACATCAAAGATCCATTCAGTATTTCATGTTTTCCTTTATAAACAAAGTATAGGCTCTTCTTTGGAGCCTCAACCTTTGCCTGCTGCTTTTACTGAGGAAGGGAAACTTGTAGTTAAGCTCGAGCAAGTCTTAGATGAGCGCTAAAACAAGGAGGAGCTCTGGACTAGTGAAGTGGAAGAACCTACCTGATTTTGACACAGCACCTGGGAGTTGGCTGAGAAGTTAATGTTGGCTTTCCCCTCTTTCCACCTTGGGGACAAGGTGACTCTCCAATGGCGGCTATTGTAACAAACCCCAACAACCAAAATGAAAACGGGCAACATGGAGGAATTACACCCTTCAAATACACTTACAACAGGAGAGGGAAGGAAAATAACTAAGTAGCGGAAAAGGAACCATAATTTTAAGGGGTTAGTTACACGAAAGAGAAAAGGTAAATTGGATAAAAGCTATTGCGGACGGGGCTAGGAGACAGAACGAAAACGAGTGAAGTAAGAAATTAGAAGAGATTATTTCCCTCTCAAATGCCAAATATCTTTATATTGTATTTTTCATTACTTGTTCAAACTTCTATACATTGAGTTTACACTTTTGTAAAATTTGAAGGTTTATCACACTCATATATCCTCTCCAGTCACATACATTCCTCATTTCTGTGCGTGAGCACTTGGAGTACCATTACATTATTCTTCAAGCCTTTTCATTGCTCATCTTACACTTTTCAGCTGTTTCTTGTTACTCAAATTGTAAGCTTCAGCCCTTTCTGATACCTCTTATTCTCATTTTTTTTCACTCACTTTCATTTCTTTGTGAGCAGAGTTACCCTTTCCATGTGTATCCAAATATGTGAAAATGATGAACAATGTTACTTTCACTATTAATGGTCCAGTGCACCCGCAAATATATCTTTTACTGTAACAGAGGAAGTGTGTTTGTATATTTATGATAGAAAGAGGTATATACCTTGTAAACATTGACATTAACATGTCGTAATGCCACAAGAATCCAACTCATAGACAAGAATCCAACTAATTGTTTGCGAAGTGTTATTTTTATACAGTCGTAAAAAGTATGAGGTTTTATGAATGCAATAAGTTTCTCAAACATTTAGAAGTAAACAATTTTTCAAACACAACAAGCGGTCCTAAAAGCAGAGATTATGCTTCAACCATATCTATAATATTTATAGAAAGTTACATTTCAACATGTTACAAAGAACATCTATAAGTACAATTGAAAGTAATAAATAGAAATATTCACCACCAGGTTTGATAACCATCCATCTTGGTGTATTTATTAGGCACAATAAGCCCATGCTAAAGCTTGTAGCAGGCCCTGGCTTAGGAATTGTAGTCTTCCTTTTCACTAATATTTTCCCAACCAAAAACAATAAAGACTAATAACATATTTCCTCTTCTGTGCATCCAGTGTAAAAGAGCTAAATGTGGGCAAAAGACAAACCATAGACTGCAGACAGTAATCATAAAAAAGTTTATCAACGCAAGATACAGTCAATTTGCAGCAGGTTACTAGCATGCATTGCATGAGATGAGTCAAGAGTGTTTATTATGACTTGTGAGATCTCAGAATTATTCTGATTAACTGTATGGACATTCTTTCCATAAAGGAGTAAATTGCACATTAAATTCTAAAATATCACTCTCACCTTTACCAAATTATGGACAATTTGCATCAAACATATCAGCATTTTTTAAGCATTACGGCATATTTGAGAGATGAATGCACCAAGCAAAGTAAAGATACGTGGGAAATAGATGAAAAAGTGGAGATAGGAGGTCAGCAATATGCGCAATATCCCTCTATGAAGATCCAAAATCTTGTCACCTTATTAGCATAGAATAAAATCTCGCTCCTCAAAACCTAAGTATGAAAAGGATGAACATTTTAATGAAGATGAAGAAACAGCTTTCCCTGGGTTCTTTGTTGATCAAGCCATGGATAGAGCAAGAAACGAGAAATAGAAAAAGAGGACGAGAGTGAGAGAATAATCCATGAATTTTGATTCAGAAGTACCTAGGTTCTGTAAATGAGAGCCCAGGAGAGAGGGTTGGGGGCAGAGTTAATCCAAATAAACATACCCACAATTTAACTATCGTATGACTACAGAAAATCCTTCAATGATGCACATACAGTAAAAAGAATAGTTGAGTAAGGTGTGTATCTCTTTGGAATTGTCAATCAACCGGCCTCAAAAGTAGAAAACCCCATGACCCACTAACAATATTCCGAGAATTCTTTAAAAAAAATCAGAGTATTTGAAACAATTTAAGTACATGAAACAGCCAAAAACAAAATAAAAAATGAAAACCCTCCTAATGGCACGTACACCACCCCTAAGATAGCTCTATCATTTAACTCTCCACAACTTTGGGTCTTTGTGGTCCGAATCTTTTAAATTACGGTTGTGAACGCAGTTGCAGAGGCCGCGAAAACTTTGATCTTGCGACCACAACTCGTACCATGACTCCCCACTTACCCCAAGAAGGCAACGCTACCAATAATAGATGCACAAAATATTAATAAGCATGAGGCACTTGCATTAAAGCACTGATAATAAATGTCCACGTAGGAGTCCGGAACAAGGAAACTCAATCTGCAGCTTTGCTCTAAGCAAGCATGTGTAACTTTCATGAAAAGCCCACAAAAACTGCCATCCTACAAAAAATATGAAAAACAAATTGAAGAGAAAATGCTGGGATTGGGTTGACAATCATAAACCTATAGTCAAATGCAAATAATTACATGAAAATCTAATATTTTTTATAATGATTATGACTATTCTATCATGACTTCTTAATTAGAAAACACAGCACCAAATCCCATATAATTCACGAACCGCTTAGTTCGTCTCAGGTAGCCGAGTGTGATCAGCCTAATATTAACATAAACATTTTAAAATATGAGGAGAATAAAAGAAATTGTACAGAAAGACAACATGGACAAGAAATTATCCAAACGGGAAGGCTACCATGTGAAAACAATTAAACTCAGAACACTACTTGAAAGAAAGGCAAAAGCTAACTGAGCAGTCAAGAACAAACAAAACATGTCTGTCTCCAAGACCAACAATTGAGTGTTAAATTTAAGCATACACAAGCAAATATCTAACAGATTAAAGAAGGGACTGAGAAAATCTATCAGCAAAAACATTAAAAACGATTTAAATTTCGAAATCAACAGTTCTTCTATAGATTAATGTTCTTGATTCATGTAGCCAATCACGCCCTGTAGGTGCAAGTTTTGTAGTTGTTGTATTCACATAGAATAAAATTCCATTCCACAAACACTAGTATAAAAAGGAAGAACTTTTTAATGAAAAGGAAACAACAGTTGTTTGCAGGTTTCTTTATTGATAAGCCATGCCCAGAGAAAGAAATGAGAATTAGCCTACGCAGGAAGAGAAAGAATATCCCATAATTTTTCTATGCTCGAGTGCCAAAGTTCTATAGCAAAGGAAGGGGTATTGAGATGGATAGGAGCAGCTTGTATTGCAAATGAACATACCACAGTTCGACTACCATACAAACCTTTGAAAGATCTGGATCAGCAATAATAAAAAAAATGGTAAAATTATTCAAATCAATCCCCATTTTGTAGCTCACTAGAGATGAATTAGTAGGCTGGAATGGACAACACATTACTGAAATATAACCTGAGACCTGGACTCTCCCGCTGAAATTCTGATCAAAACCTTCCATACCCACCAATGTCATTAGATAACCATTATGTCATAATGCTGCAGCATGGCATTTTGGACCCCTCCACCATTCGCCATTATTCACCATACCATGCATGTGGCACCTATGACGAAATTCCCTCCTTTTCTTTTTTTTTTTTTCGCTTTTAAAAAACCCAGTTATGTACTTCAAATATATCAATCCATTACAAAAAGTAGTAAATTATTACAATTACTAGCCCACTAAACATTTGCTGCTATCAACAAATCCTTATGACTCATATTCCATGACCACTCTTCCTCTTCCTTTCCTTTATAATGAGTAAGTCTTTTTTTTTTTTGTAACAATATTGGTACCGATTAATCATCACAGTAAGCAATGACTAACATCATTGGGGACCTTAAGTGCATACAAGGTGGGTATTTCCCTCAAAACATAATTTATTCCATACCCAAAGTGGTATCACTAGGATTTGAACCCTGAATCATTTGGTTAAAGGACACAAGTCACTACCACTTGTGCCAACCAATGTTGGTTCTAACAACCTTTACTAATGCATGTCCGAAGAATGTTAATGGGACACCAAGAGAAAAATATAGGGTAGCAGCAATATAAATTTTACTACAAATGACAGTGGTCACACAAAAAAGGACAAAATACAAAATGATTAATTAATACAAGGATTTATTGGTGTGGTAGCAGTTGAGAAAAGGATGATAAAAAAATCAATTAAGGTAGTTTGGATATGGGAAAAAAGTCACTAGCAGCACCAGTAAGGAATAGTTACATGGTTTTTGGTCATGAAAAGAGAGAGAGAGAGAGAGAGAGGAAGACAAAAAAAAAAAAAAAACATTGATAAAATTCTTTAGAGCAGTCTCATCATGACTAACATTCCTGAGAATTTGGCCTTTAACCAAGCCATAAACTTAAGGCCTCTAATGCGATAACAGAAAATTGACATGCAAATACATAGATAGTAAAATAACCATGTACAAACATAAAAACAAGGAAACTCAATGTGCAACTTTGTCACAAGATGCACGATTTTAATGAAATGGCCAACAAGAACTGACTGCACAGTGAACCAAAACACTGGAGAGGCAAGCAAAACGAAAATATTTACAGAAAGCATTGACGTTCATACCTAATATTTTATATCATGAACATCCAGTCATGAAAACTAACTCCAGAAATTTGTATGCAAGCAGCCTATGATTATCAATAAGTTAATCCTAAATTGCAGTATGACTAGCCTAAAAAACAGATATTTAAAATAATTTGAAGAATAGGAATTAGACAAGAAATATAACCAGTAAGACAAAGGCTACCACAGGGAAAGGCAATCATGGAGTGACTATGATGAAACTTGCAGAATACCACTTTAGCCATCAAAGACAATCAAGAACAAGTATAACCTGCCCGTCTTTGGCAACAAAGGTGGAAAAGCGACTAATTTTTAGATTACAACTGGACAACAAGAGCTTTCCACTTCCTATAAAGGCTATCATATCTGTCTCTTGCACTTCTACCTTCTCTATAGAAGGCATCCTTCAATAATGTCATTGTAGATTCATACACCTTGATCCTTTTATAAAGCACATCCTCAGCCAGCCTGTTCACCTCGGCGAATCTACTCAAGTTACAAAGTCCAACTAACATGGCATTCGCACTCTCATCAAGCGGCTTGACATGATTCTCAACAACATAATTCCAAATTTCATGTGCTGCTTCAGGGTCATCACAATCAAATAACATTGCAATGGCCGCAGCGCAGTTAGGGCCGGTGGGCGGCCACTCATTCTTGATCATCTCGGCGAAGAACCTCTCAGTCTCACGCGGCTTCTTGTTCTTCACCAAGCACTCAAAGATCATGTTGTAGGTGAGGGAGTCCGGAAAAGCGCCATGGAAAGGCATCTCATCGAGCAGGCGAATCGCGTGATCAATAGCCACATTGTTGCAGAGTAACCCAATCATGGCATTGTACATGATCAAATTAGGCAATAACTCGCCACTGACCATCACATCCCACATAGGGACAGCGTGATGGGCGTCGTTTCGCTTGACAAGAGTGTCAAGCGCGTTGGTAAAGAATTTCAAACCTGGGAAGCAATCATGGTCCTTCATAAGCTGAAGGTACCTGACAACATCATCCATGAGGTCAGCGCAAAAAAGGGTCATCAAAAACGCGTCGTAGGCAGCAACATTGCCCTTGTCCCAGCCAATTTGAGCCACCATATCACCAAACGTGATCTTAGCTTTAGCACCATTGCCTTCCCTCTGCCACCCTTCGAGAAGAATGGCAAAGGTGTCGCTGTCAGGCGACACCTTCACCTTGATCCTCTCGAGAAACTCGACGCCCACGGAGGTTTGGTTGTCCTCGCTGCAAACGGCGCTGAGGAGCGAGTTAACGGCGACCACGTCTTGTTTGACGCCGTACCTGTCCATGACGTCGAAGCTCATGACGGCCTCGTTAAACCTACCGGCGGCGGAGTAGCTCTGGAAGACGGAAGCGAAGGTGGAGAGAGAAAGCTTCTCTTCCTGTTTCATGGACCTGACGGCGTCCCACATGGGCTCGAAAAGCTGGTTTTTTCCCAGCAGGTCGACCATCAAGTTCCATGCATGGGCCGGGTGCTTTTTGCCGCGCCCGGCCCACCGGAAGAACTTGACGGCGGAAGAAGGGTAATTGTAGGAGAGTTTCAGGACCTCTTCGACGAGGTCCTCCTCGGGGACGATTCCCGAGGAGGAGAGGGCGGTTTCGATGTCGTGAGGGGAGGCGCGTGTGAGGATGTCGCAGAGGGCACGCGCGGTGGATGAGACGTTGGGCGCGTCGAAGTGGGAGGGGAATTGGTTGGGTTTGGGAATTGGGGGTGGTTGAGGTTTGTTAGGGTTTATGGATGCGTACTTGAACCCCCTGGACCTCGCGGGGTTTTCCGCCACTGCCTCCATTTCACGATTCATGCATCAGAGGGTCTGGTGCGGGGCATCGAAAGAGCTTCTTCAAGAACGCTTGAGTTTTGCGTTGAAGCAGTGGATTGGGTTGGCGACGAAATTCGAAGGAGGGGAGAGAAAAATGGGAATGGGAGATTGCTTGTGAAGAAGGGAATGTTTTGAGAGTGTTTTGGATCGGTTGAGTGCAGTGTGCAGTGAGTTGGTGTTCGGAAGAAAGTTGAGTTTGAGTTGTGTAAGACAGATGACACAGATTTTGGGGAGCAGATTGAAGAGTGACGTGAATCTGTGATACACGCGTGTGCGTAGAAATGGGCCTGTGTCACCAGATAGCCCAAATTGGTTGGAATATACTACAGGACGGCTTCTTCCTCCACCTCCGTACTCATGCACCTACCTCTAATACATCGAAACTCATTGTCCATTGATAAAGAAAAACCGTTTCAACATCAAAAACAACAAAAATGAGGAAAACATATAATAAGGGATTCCAAATTGTAGCCTATTGGTTTTATTTCGAATTCATAACTAAAAAGTTTTTCAAATCCCTTATTAATGGAAGGTTAAAAATGTCAAAATAGGAATCAAATTTGATATTATTAGAAATGCTCAAAAGAAGAAACATAAAATATTTATAACATTCATATTTTTAAAACAAACTTTTGATGGTAAGGTGAAGATTAGGTTTAAGTCTATAGGTCATAATAAGTAAAACAATTTTTGAACCAATTTTGCAATTAATCTTTTTATAAAATTTGTAATTTTAAAAAAATCCAGTTTCTTTAAGTAGTACTAAATTAAGTTAAACGTTATATTTCGTTAGTTTTTTTTTCTTATAAAACTCTAGATCTGAATTCATAATTTTGAATTTTATTTACATTTAAATAAATGAATTATCATAAAATTATATTATAAAAGTGTAATTTGATATGATATTTCAAATTTTAAAATTTAAATTTCAGTTCACATTTCATATTGCAATATTTTTTTTTATTTAAGATCAGTTTACGTTAATTTCATTTAATATCAATTTATTTTGATTTTTCATCATAACAATCTATTGTCATAAAAACATATCATAAATAAGATTATTTTAAAATTTAAAAGTTGATTTTCCCAAGAGTTCAAAGTTAAAATTTTTAAATACTTAGGATAATTACTACAAAATATGTGTATTTTATTTGTAACAGGTTTTAAGAAAATACATGCATTTATAATTATCATGCAAGTTTATTCACATTCATATATTAGAAATTTGTTAAAGCGGTCATTTTTTTGTTTGTTAATAACTTAAGAGTACATACAATTTATTATTTTTATTTTCCCTTTTATTTTTTAAGAACTTATGATATTTTTCCTACGTTTCCAAAGTATTTCTTTTCTTTTTTATTAAAATTCAACATAGACATAAAAAGTATTGAATTTACCTGTTTTCCGAGTGATTCAAAGTATTTCATTATACCTATTAGTCTAATTTTATATTTATCAATATTGAGTAAAAAAAGAATATTTGTATGAAATCATATAAATATGAACACAAGAAAAGTGAATTACAAACTTAACTTTCACCTTTTTGTTATCTGAAGAAATTTTTATCCAGTTTAAATAGTATAGACATTATTTCATAAATTCTAGAATTATTGCATTTTCCCTATTTGTAAATGACTTTATTATTATTTAACATTTATTTTTTATTTTTCCTTTTGCAACATTACTGTGATGGTCAATGAAATAATGTATTCACCAAAAGGTTAAATTGATACAGTAAATAAAACAAAATATACAAAAATTGGTCATTCATATAATAATCGATTTTTAAATTGAACATAATTAATTATCATAAAAAAACTACAAATAATGTTTATTCCAAAATTTAAATTTCTCTTCAAAATTTGAATTCAAAATTTTTAAAAATTAATAATGTTTAGTAAGTGCTCCACAGTTTATACAAAGTTATTGTATAAAAAGTTGTATTTTCAAACTAGTAGATCATAAATGAGTCTAAGTGATGAAGTTGAAAAACGAAAATGAATAGAAAAAAGAGAAACAAAATTCGTTCAAATTCAATCAATACAATAATTCATTGAAATTGGTATGCTTTGAATATCATATGATTATTTGTTTTTATTTTAAAATCTCATTTGAATGATACTATATTTTATTGTCTTCTAAAAATATATTTTAATCTTAATTGAGCACCAAAAAATTAAAAAAGAAACTTTTTAATGTTTAAAAATCTTAATCAATACCATAGGACGATATATGTTTATATAAAAAATCTGTTTAAATTTCCAATTAAATACACTTTTGTAATTATAGACTTTATATAGATAAATTTGGACTCAAACTTCAAAATACATATAGATTTGTTATTCAGAATTCAATACATTTATTTTTGAGTTAACATAGATTTTATGAAAATATTTTCTAAAGTTTATAAAATTTATACTTCTCCTCTGAGCAGCATGCCATCCTTTCACAGGCTCCCTTTTTACCGAGTCAGAACTACTTTGAGATGTATGGTAAATCCACTGAATAAAAGGCAATTAGGATTTTGGTTCCACCTTATTACACTAGGACCAATAATTGAATTTAACATGTACAATTCTAATCTTCATCAAAAGCATTATTATGAAACACACAACGGTTACACTTTCTTTATAAATTCCAAATAGTTGCAAATCATGTATATTTCCATTAAGTTTTTTTTTTTTTTTAATTCTCCCCACAATTTATGTTGGTAGAAATGATGTTGTTGATTATAAGGAATACCATAGTTAGATTTACCAAATTTTAGCATTTATCTCAAACAATGTAAGCTACAAGACAAAAAAAAACAGAACATGCTTAGTAGATTCTTCAATCAACCTCTAGACAAAAACGTATATGAGGTGTAACTGTTGATCCAAGATCTTCCCCTTTTTTTTATAGTTTTTAAAAGTTATTTCTACTAGGTTGTTTATTTTAAACATTGCTATCATGAAGCACAAGACTTTAGAAGAAATTATGCAACTCCACATTATTTTAAACATTTAATTAAATTCTTGTGTAACTAATTTTTATTTTTAGATTTAATCATACGTCGAATTAGTAGTTAAGGTCTTTTTATATCCTTCACCCCAGCACCTATGTTCCTTTTTTACCTGTCATGAACATATTTTTTATCCTTCTAAGATTCTTGTTATCTTACCATTTTAACTAATTTTTTCAACCACAAATTCTTTCCAAATCGCTCCACAAAGTACAGATATTTTTTTTATTATTCTTTTATCTTATCAAATTTCTTCAATCCTTATATTTTGATGTCATAAGAGAGTTGTAGATGATGTTTTTGTAAGTTTGAAATATTCATTCCTATTTCTCACAAGTATTTCATTAAAGGTATCTAAATATCTCACTTTTAACTCATTAAACTCTTTGAAAGTCAAACTTTGTCCTAATTAATTCAAATATTTCATTAAAGGTATCTAAATACCTCACTTTTAACTCATTAAACTCCTTTGAAAGTCAAACTTTATCCTAATTAACTCAAGGTATTTTGCTTTGACTTTCCTTACGTTCTTATGGAAACTTGTTTTGTATTTAAATTAATTTTTTATTCTTAATTTTGATATCTTAAAAAAGGATACATAATGATAGTGCTACCAAAACATAATTAAGAAGATACAATCAACCGACAAAAGAAAAAAAAAATTTAGAAACTTTTTGTACAATTGGTTTTTATATTTCTTCTCTTGGATTAGTCATCACAAATATCTCTAAATAGTTGAATGCGAACTTCAACAACTTTATAATTTGAAATTTGTGTTATAACCTTTTTAATTTGTACATTAATTTTGAAGACTCTAAATTTACTTTTGAAAATTGACATTTGACCTAAACACTAATTCAAAATTTTGCATAATATTCTTGATAATCACAACGTTTTCTTGTGTAGCATCTCCAATGATTAGTGTATCATTCACGTAATGTAAAATACTTACTTTAACCTTATCTCTCCCTAATTTGTATCATGTGTACATGATATTCTTAATTCTCTTTATAGTAAACTCAGCTAACTATATATTTGATTGCTCTATATATTACCATCATTATTTTTAGGTAGGAAAATTTGATTTCAATTGTTTGCTATTCTAAAATGTATCAGTTATGATATGTATTTTATCATACTAGGATTTCTTAACCTTCCCCACCCATGCTTCATATAGCCATTGCTTACTTTCCATACTAACATTGATACTCGTATCTTTTCGGTTTTCTTCTTTGTGTTTGTGATTTCACTTTCCACTTATGATTGTTTTCTGGTTAATTAGATCTTAACGTATAATTCAAGCATTGACCCTCCCATCTATTAACCCATGTGACCTTTTGTGCTTAGGTACATCAACATACATTTTCGTATTTCCAATAACAATCAAGTCTTAATTGTTTAAACCTCCTTTGATGTCTTATTCTCTTAAATCTCATCACAAATCCAAACTTTTATCCCTCCTTATTTTTTCTTCTCAAAATGTTTTCTCATATCTTTTTCATCTCTGGAATCTATTCCATAATTTCTTTATTGAAATCTTCAAAAAATCTCGAAGTTAAAAACATCAATACATATTTTTTGCAAGTTCCTGAAAGATCTCTTTCACCTTGCTTATTCTCTCCCCTCTTCTAGTATTCAACCAAATTTAAGAATAATCTTATATAATATATATATATATATATATATATATATATATATATATATATATTAATATTAATGACATACTGTTCTTCAATATATATTTTTTTATTTTCTTTTTGGTTTATTAAGGTCAATTTAGTGATACTACCTTACAAATTAATTAAAATTTGAAAAAGAAACAATTAGTTTGGAAGCTAAAAAGTTATTTCGTTAATTTTTGTGTAGAACTGTTGAAAAAAAGTTATTTCGACATTATAAAGTAGAACTGTTGAAAAAAATTAAATGCCAAACGGCCTAATTTTTGTGTCTTTAGTCTAATATTGGCAAAGTTTATGGAGAAAAGAAAATATTTAACAATTTTAAGCTGTACTATATACATTTTCCTTTATATAAGAATATAAAATAAAAAAGTGTCTTAAATATGCTTTTTCGTACTGAAATGTAGTTGCATTTTATTTGTATTTTCTAAAATAATATATTTTACTTTTAATGCTTGTAAAATCTTCTTTTAATGGTTTTGGTTTTTGTTATTATGTTTTAGTTCTTTTAATATATCTATTTCTTTAATCTCTATAATACTCTATTTATATTAGTTTTTGCAAAATGTTTAATGGGGATTAAAACAGTAATTTATAGTGTTTACCTTTTATTTTCTTTTAATTAATTTAATGCTTTTAAAAGTAATCCATTTTTAGCCATTAAATTGTGAGAATAAAAAATAATTCTAAAATAACTTAAATGTCTTTCATTCAAATATATATATATATATAATCTTTGCATCACAAGTGATTCATTATGTCATGAGATCATTCAAATATTTAGCCGTGGTTATTTTTATTTCACAAGTAATCAATGTAAATTACATTAAAAAGTATATACTACCATATTCATTTATTTTTAATAAGCTATCAGGTAAAATTCATCATATTTACATATTATTTAATTACATTTTCGAGTGGACTTTGGGTTGACACGACCTAGGACATTAATCATTACTCTTGTTCCAATATCTGATCATCTCCCTGCTGTGAGCAATATTTAATTCGCAACTCTACCAATTTCCATGTCGTGCTCATGTTAGAGAATGATAACCAAAAAAACAGGGGGAGGGAAGATGTTATGTATCAAATAATCCATAGTTTACTTAGTGGAAGAAGCATTTTGTGAACTAACAGTACTGCATTATGTTGCAGAAAATAGCTATTTTGGGATATCAGGAGCCAAGTAATGCTGAACTAACTTCTTTTGGATATATTCCCATTAATGCTTACTCTTTTGTGTATGTTTCTGCATTTCCAATACTATTTAGAAGACATCCCCACGTGCATTAAAACCATAGTTTATGCTTCAAGTTGCAAGCCCTATAGGAATATGACTGTACATGGGGGCAGAGGAAGTCTTGTTAAATACCACTCTCATCTACCTCATCCAAAGCATCATTCAGTGAGCTGCTCTTGAAGCTATAACAATTTAGTTAATTAGGGTTTATCTCAATAACCTTGTCTTGTGCTCAGTTTCATATAATGGCACAAAAAACCCTCATGTTAACCTTTCTTGTCTTCCTTATTCTGCAACATCACTTTGGCTCAATTGAAGCGTCAAGGAACAGCATTCAGACACCACCAGCAATACCTAGGAGTCCACAAGCTCCTTCAGTTTATTGGTATACACTAGACAGTGATACCATTGGAGGTGGTGGTGATGCCTACCGCCCAACCAGTCCCGGTCATAGCCCTGGTGTAGGGCACCAATCACCACCAACCAAATAAATTATAGTTTGCTTAAAAGGATTTTGGGCTTGAAGCTTTTTTCTTGCTTTCACTTTCAATCATCTTTGTTTTTCTCCTCGTTCTCGTGCAGATGAATCAAATAGCAGAGAATGTTTTGGCTAAGGGAAAATAATCTAGAGTGATGTTATTAGTTGTTTCTTATTGTGTTTTAGTGGGGCATTACTTTTGATATCGGTATTCGAAAAGTTGCTCGCTATATATCAGTGTTTGATTATTTTGCTATAATATTGAGTTCCTTAACTCTTTCAATGTTTTCTTTTCCATGTTTTGTTATGGAGGATCATCTTTTGACCTTTTGTAATAAAGCTCACATCACTATAATTTTGTCTTTATGTAGTAGTTATATCTAATCGAGGGTGAGCTATGGAATATTCGAAGTGGGCTCGAAGGAGTATTACTATTGCTTATATTCAGCAATAGTAATAAGCATATTTAAGCTTATATTTAAAACATACATATCAAAAATGGTTTTGATAATCTCTTTAAAATATAGATAATAATATCTCAATCAATAAAAAAAATGGTTAAATATAAATAGAATGAAGGATTGTCAAATGGTTTTACAAAGGTGAATATCACCATTATTACAGAAAAATCTCTATAAGTGGACCACTTTGAGCCCGCGAGTTCTCTGATATTGACAACTTTGTTAATGTTTGTAATTGAAATATGGATAAACTATGTTTTCCTACCTGATTTTTGGTGAATGGTATATGTCTATTTTCTATAATGTTTTTAGTCTTTAGATTAAGTATGATTTTTAAGATGAGTCACATATGTTTTATAAAGAAAGATCGAGAAGAAAAATTCGTAGTCAATTTTTTCAACAAAAAATAATTACCAATAAATTAGTGAATATTTTAAATTGTAGTTGTCTTATAGCAATACTTTCATTATATTTTCTCTTGTAATTTGCGCTGCAAATTTTAGGGTTTTAGTTCTTATAATTGTTTTAGGTGTAAAGTTGGGGTTTTCAAGTTCAATTAGAAGAGACAAATAAAAAAAGAGCTCAAGAAGAAAAGCAGGGGAAATATCTTTGGAGTCCATATTGAAGCTAAAATTGGAGAGTATTTAGAGCCTAAGTTGGAAAGACAATTTTGACCAAGGGAAATAAGTCAACCCAAGAATAATTTGACTTTTGAATCAAATCTAGAAACTTTTGAATTTTAAATTTCTCTATCCTTTTGGTTTCTTCTTATAATTTTCAGCCAAAGCTAGTAATCTAGATTTGTCATTTTAGATTCATTTAGGTGCTATTTGATTGCAAAATTTTGGATGACTTAGACTTACACAGTTTTTTTTTTTTTTTTTCACTTAAAAGAA